>Ga0163111_10000059_pt1 | contig 61740 bp, 54 predicted proteins | sample CRUFie1St18metaG_FD_109645 | JGI IMG/M metagenome (GOLD analysis project Ga0163111, IMG submission 109645) | Marine microbial communities from the Costa Rica Dome - CRUD Field 142mm St18 metaG | ecosystem: Environmental > Aquatic > Marine > Oceanic > Photic zone | place: Costa Rica: the Eastern...
AACAATTTCCCTGTATCCATATCTACAAAACAACTCACATAACTTTGCCCTTTCTTATGGGAGGTTTCATCTAAGCCAATTCGTCTGACTTTACTCATATCAATCGAAGAGGAACAGGACTTTGCCGAGTAAAAAGAGATGAGTTTCCAAACTCGTTGGGGGTATAAACCTAATTGACGAGCTACTGGAGCAACAATTCCATAAAGTTTTACAAGTTCAATGACACTCTGCTCAAATAGGAGGCTAAAACCTGAGTGCTTTCGACTCCAAGGGACTTCTAAAGTCTTTACATAGCTTTTCCCACAGGGAGATTTATATCTATATTTAGGAACTTCACAATGAAGATAACAAGGGTATTGGAACAGATCTAAATGACGCCAAGTACGAGATTCATAATCATGAATCCCTACAGCAGAGTCAGGTAAATAATCCCTACTTACTGAGATATGAATGTGAATCCCAGACTCGGGTTCTTGAGTCACTGAAACTATTTTATAAGGGGAAATAAGACCTAAAACTTGCTCGAAAAATGTATGCGTGTCCATAATTCAAGCTACATCTTTTACCCCTAAAACTACAAGGACACTTAACCAAAAATTCCACCTAAATCATATAGAACCTTATTTGTTTTTATAGAACAATATGTATGATTGCCTTATTTCGCTTTTCTTTTTTCTAGTGAGAACCCAAACAATCCCCCACAAATACCTCCCATAATATGGGCAAATTGCGAGACGCCATCCTCAGCACCTAGAGCACTTACAATTTCTTGCCCCATAAATAGGATAGCAATGATGATAAATGTCAAAGGGATAGTTCCAGCTTGGTAATTCGAGAAAGAACTAAGAATAATAAGCATAAAGACGATTCCACTAGCCCCTAATAATCCTGTTTGGAAGAAAAAGAATTGTAATACTCCTGTGATGAGTGCTGTCACAAGCATCATAATGAAAATATCTTGCGATCCATACTTCTCCTCCAATATAGGCCCAATCAAGAGAATCAATGTGAAATTACCCACCAGATGCGGCCAATTCGCATGACCAATGGCATGAGAAACAAAACGGAAATAGGTTACAGGATCTGTCATACTCTGGCCTGGATAAACCGTGAATAGCTCCATGAGACCAGGAATTATATGTTCATGCAAAGCCAATACGGCTACACAAATAAGTGTGAACGTTAATATTACAGGAGAATTATATTGAATGCGCATAATGAAATAATATAGGATTAGTTCTGTGAGCGTTTATATATCGTTAAGTTGTAAAGAATCGGAAGCAATGCTATCAGTTGGTGCAATCACAAGTGAATCCATCCATGTTATCACTTCCTCTTTCATTACTTTTATAAACGTATCTTTCTCTTCATAGTTAGGTAAATGTCCTGATTTCTCAAATTTAACAAATCGTTTTCCTTTAGGAGCGTGTAATGTCTTATAGTAAGTTCTTGCCAAACTGTATGGAGTTTGATAATCATATATCCCTCCCATAATTACCACAGGCAACAAAAGGGTATCTGCTTGTCTAACAGCTCCATTCTTCTTATACACATTAAAGTTCAGCATTTCTTTCCATATAGTAGGGCTAGGGCTAGAAGCTGCCCGCTGGATGCGCATCAACTCCCATATGTCATATTCAGGCGTGTTGAAAGCCCGCCATCGAAGCTCCCTTCCCCGAAAGTCAGGATCATAGTCTACTCCTCCTAACTCTCTCAATGTCCGTTTCATTGTCACTACCTTTTGCGGGTCTTCATAAGGAGCTTCTCCCAATCCCTCAATCAACGCTCTTCTTTCATCATCTCCCTGCCGAATTGCCTGCGAAATCGCATAGCTTGCCGCCAATCGTTCTCCTGTATGCATATCAATGATTTGCCCTAGGCCAATGTAGGCATGATAGTAATTGGGTTTACGCCTAGCAGCTGTAATTCCTAGTAAAGAACCCCAAGATTGCCCTAGTAAAAAGATCTTATCCTGATTCAAGCGCTTACGGACATACGCACTAATAGCCAATAAATCCTCAACATGCTGATTAATGGTAAAATCCTCTGTTGTCAAACGCTCATCATAAGACTTCCCTACCCCACGTTGATCATAATGGACAATCGTATACGTATCGAGCAATTCGGTTTCGAAATATCGATGCAACAGCATTCCAGGAGTTCCAGGCCCCCCATGTACAAACAACAAAACGGGATTAGACACATCCTCTCCTCGAATCAACAAACCATGTTTTACCTCATTCACCTCAACCATTTCGAGCGTATCGATCCCATTTTCAGTAGTAATCGTTGTATCCGATTGCAACTTAGCTGCAGTTTTAGATCTGCGAACGATCAACCAAAGCCCTCCGAGTAAGCCTAACAAGAGCAAAAAGAGCAGTACGTAAATTAGGTATCTTCCAAACTTCATAACCCAACGTATTTGAGAAACGAAGGTACACAATTATAGCATTCAACTTCGAAAAATCGGCAAATCTTCATTTCATACCCCAAGCAATCCCCACACTTTTTCCTACATTTGCATTGCCCATTCACTTAAAGAAAACCAGCATGAACACAATCGCCGCCATTGCAGGAACTATTTATGGACTAACAGCCGTTATTTTGGGTGCCTTCGGAGCCCATGGCCTCAAAAATGTGCTTGACGAAAGAATGTTAGCTGCTTTTGAAACAGGTACTCGTTACCAAATGTATCATGCCTTATTTCTCCTACTTCTTGCCTTAATGGCCAATCATCTTCCTCAACAATGGCTCAACTATGCCATATGGACAGCCATCATTGGTGTGCTTCTATTCTCAGGATCAATATATCTCCTAACTGTTTTTAAACTAAAAATAGGAATTATCACCCCAATAGGTGGGTTATTCCTTATCCTTTCATGGATAAGTCTATTAGTAGGCATCCTGACCAAAGCCTCCTAAGCTCCTATTCATCTCCTGCAACCACCAATCGAAACCCGACATACAAAGATCGGTCGAATTCGCGCATACGATTTCGCTTACAAACCCTTTGTGTCCATTCCCCTCCTCCATAAGCTCCCCCTCGGTATATTCGAAGGTCGAGACTAGATACCTTTCCTTCAGGATTCACTTGTGCTCGTTGCGAATACGGCCTTGGTGCATCCTCACACCATTCGGCGGCATTCCCTGCCATGTCAAACAACCCCAATCCATTCGGTTCATACTTCCCGACAGGCTTCATACGAACATCAAACATCGTCACGAAATCCTTATCCCAAAAATTCGCATTCTTAACCGATACCGTCATCCCTGTAGGATATTTAATCTTCTTCCCTCCATTCCGCCCCGCATATTCCCATTCTGCTTCCCTCGGCAAACGATACTCTCTCCCTGTCCGCTCCGAAATCCACTCACAAAAATCCTTGGCCTCATTCCAAGTAATATTCGTAATAGGATGATCTAATTCTGTTTGGGTAACTCCTTCAGGCCAAGGCCGCTCCGACTCCTGTATATAACGCCAATAATCCCTCACTCGAATCTCATAAGAACTCATATAAAATCCTGAGACCGTAACCTGATGAGGGGGCAATTCGTCCTTCTCTCCTTCGCCCAATTGATCTCCCATCATAAACGTCCCGCCAGGAATCCATTTCATCACCAAACTACTATCATCTTCAAATACAAGAAAATCCTTATTAATGGTTTCTTCAATTATTTTATCTTCCTCATTTGTAACCTGAGCTACAGACTTACATCCGTATAATCCTCCAATCCCAATCGTAAAAAAAATCCAATATTTCACTAATCTCTTCATCATATCTATCTATCGTCCTAAAAATGGTTGATACTAACACTGTTCGTACGAATACCTAGCTGGGAATTCCTTACTTAAGCGCTTGACCTTCGAATACCCAGCTGGGAATACCCTACTAAAGCGCTTGACCTTCGAATACCCAGCTGGGAATACCCTACTCAAGCGCTTGACCTTCGAATACCCAGCTGGGAATACCCTACTCAAGCGCTTGACCTTCGAATACCCAGCTGGGTATACCCTACTTAAGCGCTTGACCTTCGAATGCCCAGCTGGGAATACCTTACTCAAGCGCTTGACCTTCGAATGCCCAGCTGGGAATACCCTACTTAAGTGCTTGACCTTCGAATACCCAGCTGGGTATTCCCGCGAATAACAATTTATCAGCAAATTGGTATCTATCTAAAAGGTACTCTATCTTTACAAAAGAACCATAAAAATATGACTCGAATAGCATTCTTTCTTTGCACCCTATTTTGCTTCAGTGGATTTGTCCAACCTCATCAAACCGAAGGCGGAACCCTCAAAATCGTCATCACAAGTGTAAAAAACGCCACAGGAGAAGTATGCGTAGCTCTCTATAATAGCGAAGCATCCTTCATGAAAGAAGAACAAATGTATGCTTGGGAATGCGTCCCTGCAAAAAAAGGAAGCGTAACCGTCTCTTTCTCCGACCTACCCGAAGGAACATACGCATTCTCTATTCTGCACGACGAGAATAAAAACAAAACCATTGACCTAGGCTTCATGGGAATTCCCAAAGAAGGATACGGCTTCTCTAATAATTCCATGGGGTTCATGGCTCCTCCCTCATTCGACAAAGCGAAATTCTCATTTTCAGGCAAGGGGCTTACCCAATCTGTCAAAATGAAATAAAGCCTAGGGCTTCTTACCAACCAATTGACCAATATTCACAGAAGCCCCAACATTCATATAGACATTATAATACTGATCTTGAATCAGCACGCTAGGCCTTTGCACAGGCTGAAAACTACCGCTCAAGCGACAATAGAGTTCCAGAAATTCCTTCACATACATACGAACGCCCAATACCCCTCCAAAATCCCACTGATACAAAGGCTCTCTCTCATCAAAAGTCGAATTGGTTTGGCTATATAGAGCATTTATATACTCCTCATCCGTCTCAAAATTCTCTCTCATCCCTGCATGCTCGCCCAAATCAACCACAGCTTCTCCCGCATTACGTCCTGCCAGCAAAAATGAAACCCGAGGCCCTAAACTCAACCCAAAGCGTTTCCCTATTTTCCACACAACGACAGGTTCCATATTAAAATATTGCAAATTATACGCCCCTGCTACATCAGCCGTATAAAAGGTTTCCGTATGAAATACCGTATCATGTCCTCCTATATGCACCGTAATAGGATGCAGGGTATCTCTCCGCGCGACATACTGTGAGTATTCAACTCCTGTCTTATTGTACAATAACCGAAGTTCGAATCCCCACTTATCATTCATATGATATCGCCCAAATATTCCTCCATGTCCAGAGATAGACGGACTCCCACGAGATCCTTCAGCAATCGGGCCAATCACCGCTCCTATCGTGGCTCCCCCCAAAATTCCATACCCCAATCGTTGCGTATATCCTTGAGCAATAACAAATAACAATGCAAGGAGAATGACAATGCGTTTCATAAGCCTACTAACGTATATGGTCAAACTTTCCGCCACTCACTACCTGTCCATCCTTCATAACTTGATAGAAATACATCCCTTCGGGCAATGCACCAATAGGAATCCCGACTTCCTCTTCCAAAGGCTTCTCCAGCCACTTCCGACCACTCATATCAAAGATTCCGACAGACAATCCTTGATAATTCCCCTCAAACTCAAAGTACAATTGATCCGTAGCAGGATTCGGATAATGCCGAATACCAAACTCAGGCATCAAAGGCATAACCAAATTCGAACCATACACCAATGACACATCATCAATATACAATGTACTCCCAGAAGCAGCTAAGAAATTACTTCCTCCCGCACTAGACGTAAATACAATTTCAATCGTATCAGGTGCATCAGTTGACGTATACTCCATCTCAAAATCGAAAAAAGCATAGGAAGTAATGCTATCGTACACAAATTCGGCCGCCTGTCCAATCATCTCACTACTCGTTCCATTATGCCGAAACAACTGACAAACAATGGCCGCAGAATCTCCATCCACAGGATAATACTGATAGTAGCCCTGAAAGCGAGTGGGCCGATCCGTAAAAGGCATCCCTAGTTTCAGTGCCTGCGAAGGATCTGTCACCGTATTGTCAAACTCACCCAATGCCAATATCCCCGCTACAGGCAACAATAAAAAAACGCCCGAAACCATCTTAGCCGCATATTGCCCCGAATGCACCTTAACCTCTTCCCTAAATGTCGTTACAGGTGCAGCAGGACCTAACTTAGAAGCGGTGTTCACTGTAGCCCAAGGAGCGACAGGTTCATAGTAATCTCCCCCCGCATCATACACCCAATTCTCCAGATTACGGTTCAACAAACTGTCTTGGCTCCAAGCCGAAACGCTAAACAAAATAAAAAATAGGAATAAGGATATATAAGGTATTAGGCGCATAACATTCACTAAAAGGTGTGTAAGATGCTTAAATCTAGCAAATAATCCCCTTAAATGGAATTCTCACACCGCATTATCCCGCCTCTAATCACCCTACAATCCCTTTACTTTCCGCGCCCTTCTATCATCACAATCACCGTATAGATGATAATTTTCAGATCCAAACTCAGCGACATATTCTCCAAATACAGAATATCAAACTTCAATCGTTCAACCATCTCATCCACATTCTCCGCATATCCATACTTCACCTGCCCCCAAGACGTAATCCCTGGCCGCACCCGATGCAAATGCCGATAATGAGGAGCCTTCTTAACAATTTGGTCAATATAAAACTGACGCTCAGGACGAGGTCCCACTATGCTCATATCCCCTTTTAACACATTCCAAAACTGAGGCAACTCATCCAATCTCAACTTACGCATCGTCCTTCCAATCTTCGTAATCCTCGGATCATTGTCCTTAGACAAAGCAGGCCCAAACTTCTCCGCATCTACATACATTGACCGAAACTTATAGATAAAGAAAGGATGCCCAAACTTCCCAATTCGCTCTTGTTTGTACAAAATAGGCCCCCTTGAATCCATTTTGATGATAATCGCCAATACCAAATAAACAGGCCCCAAAAGAATCAAAGCAAACAATGCAAACCCAATATCAAACACCCGCTTAAAGAATTCAGCAGAAGGCTGCATAATTTGAGGAAATACCTCAATTAAAGGAGCTCCAAGAATATGCGTAACCTTCACAGTCCCCACAATATAGTCATACATCCCTGGCAAAATCTTGATATTCACATTCAATTGCGCACATAGATCAATGATTTCTCCAATCTTATCACTCTCATCAGCCTCTAGCGCAATGATTACCTCCTCTATTTTACGCGAACGAATAATCTCAGGAATCCGATCAATCGTCCCAAAACGCTTCAATCGCCCATAGAATACATTCTCCGACGAATCAGGTAGGCTCACAAATCCCTTGAACATATATCCCAAAGACCTACGCATCCCATTTAACTCCTCGTATATACTCAACGCCTGGGCTCCACATCCAACCAACAAAGTCGGATACCCTATCATACGTTTCTGTATTCGTCGATTTGTGTATGAAGTATGAATCAAACGCACAATCGCCACAGACAAAAACTGAAGCGTAAAATACGTCGTAATGGTCATCCGATAGACCTGATAATTAGGAACAGGATCATTCAAAAAGATCGAAAAGAAAATAACCAATACCCCTCCTATCGTAAACGTTAAGACCTGAGAAAACTCCCATAGTCGAGAACGACGATAAGGTTTCCGATATAAACCTGCTATCGAATAAAGTAACAACCAATAAAGCGAGATAACCCCAGCATTGATAAATTGCTGGCTATCCAATTTCGGATCTCCTTCTATCACTTGGCGACGAACCAAGACGAAAAAGAGCCATACGCCATAGCTCATCAGAAAATCCAACAATAAATATAAAAATCCCTTTAATCGTTTTCGCATGCCCGAAACTAGCTTATCCCAAGATCTCTTCAAAATAACAGTTTCTTATACACAAAAACCACTGCCTACTCTATAGACAGCGGTTTTTATCTTAACGAAAGACATATTTAGCAATGCCTCCCTATTTATTCTTTTAACCAATCTTCATTATAAGCTTCCAAATCCCCCGACAATTCAGGAGAGAACTCCGAACGCATCAATGACTCCAACTCTTCCAAGCTCTCTTGTGTCTGCTCAGTTTCGAACAACAAGTTGTCAATCATAATGTCTTCACGATCCGTATTTTGAATCGTCATCGGTTGATCCTTGATATAATCAACCATCTCCTCTATCGTTTGAAGTTGTTCCTCAATCACCTCTCGGTTCTCCTTCACCTTACCTTGGCTTTCCAATCTACGCTTCAATAATTTCAATCGCTTTATACGTACCTCTCGAATCCGACCCGTAGAGCTCTTAACTTCTTCCAAAAGCTCATTATACTCCTTCCGAGTCTTCTTCATTAGGTCATCCTGAGAGTGTTCAGGAAATTTCTCCTTAAAGTACAACAAACGAACATAAGAATATTCTATAGAATTCAACTTCGTCAAGAATCGATTAATCAAAGGCGAAGCGACCTTACTCACCTTCTTATACCCCTCTCTAATCTCTTGAATAGTGGCCTTCAACTTATTAAAGCGGCTCTGAGACTTATAAGAAAGCGCATTATAGTAATCCACGATTGTGCGCGTCTTATAATAATTATCAATATCCTTTTGATACTTCGCGTTTATCGCTCGAACAAATCGAGTATTCTGGCTAATAGTACCCAATAACATCAACTCTGCCCCACCAAACAAAAATAATGCTGCCATAGGAGTCAAAAGACCCGCGCCTGCAACAACACCTGCTGCAGCACCCAATCCTGCCATCAAACTCAGATGAAAAGGCCAAAAAAATGCTTCTCGCGTATAGTTGATAAACTTATTCATGCGAGAACCGCTCGGTTTATTACTTGTTTTTGCCAACGCTACTCAAATATATTAAGGGTGAATGTTGTCCAATACATAAAACAATACGCCTAAAGATAAAGAGATTTTCTTAGAAATCTGCCTTTCACAATACCAAATCCCATCTTTTAGCAAAGATCCCCTATTTCTGTGGAACCAATACCTCAATCGCTGTCTCAATACGACCCAATGCTTCGTCCTTACCCAAAATCTCAGCGATATCAAACACGCCAGGCCCTTTAGGCAATCCCGTCAATGCCAATCGAAGCGGTGCCAAAACAGCACCCGTCCCGACTTCTTTCTCCTTAATGAAAGCTTGGAAGATTCCATGCAAAGTCTCCGCAGCCCATGAATCACTAGCCCGAAAACGCTCCTTCAGCTCCTTCATCAACCCTACCGCCTTATGCGTCCATCGTTTGCGCGTCATCTTCGCATTATACTCAGTAGGAGCCTCAAACATATAGCCAGCCTGCTCCAACACCTCATGTGCAAACTGCACCCGTTCCTTCATCAGGCTTATTACCTTCAACATCATCGAATCTGCAGGCAATACTTGTCCTTTCTTCTCAGCAATAACCTTCACCAAGCTCAAGATCTCCTCATCAGACATCTTCCGTAAATACACCTGATTAAACCACTTCGCCTTATTAATATCAAAGCGAGCTCCCGACTTAATAATTCGTTCCAATGAAAACGCCTCTATCATGCGTTCCATGCTCATGAGCTCCTCGTCATTCCCAGGATTCCACCCCAACAGTGCCAAAAAGTTCACCAAAGCCTCAGGCAAAAAGCCCTCCTCTCTATACCCAATCGCCGTAACCTCCGTTCGAGGGTCTGTCCATTCCAACGGAAAAACAGGAATCCCCAATTTATCCGCAGCACGCTTACTAAGTTTACCCTTTCCATCAGGCTTCAACAACAAAGGCAAATGCACAAACTGAGGCATCGTATCCTCCCATCCAAACGCCCGATAAAGCAACACATGCAAAGGCGTAGAAGACAACCATTCCTCCCCTCGAATCACATGCGTAATCTCCATCAAATGATCATCCACAATATTTGCCATATGGTATGTAGGCATACCATCACTCTTCATCAAAATCTTATCATCCAATTGATTACTCTGGAATACAACCCATCCCCGAACCAAATCATGAAAACGAATCTCCTCCTTCTTCGGAATCTTCATCCGTATCACATAAGGTTCACCTGCAGCCAACCGACGCTCAACCTCCTCCTCCGACAAGGTAAGGCTGTTCGTCATCATCGTACGAGTAATATAATTATACTGAATCAACTTACTCCCAGAAGCTTTCAACCTCTCTCTCATTGCCTCCAACTCCTCGGGTGTATCAAACGCATAATAAGCCTTTCCTCGCTCAACCAACTTCTTCGCATACTCATGATACAACGCCTTTCGGTCACTCTGCCGATAAGGGCCATAATCTCCTCCCACATGTACCCCCTCCGTGAACGTAATCCCCAACCAATCCAACGCCTCAACAATATACTCCTCTGCCCCTTCCACATAACGGGTCCGATCCGTATCCTCAATCCGAAGAATCATCCGCCCTCCATGCTTCTTCACAAACAAATAATTATACAACGCCGTCCGAGCTCCTCCTACATGCAATCCCCCCGTTGGGCTTGGCGCAAATCGCACTACTACTGGCTTATTCATAAACTTTCTAACAAAAATAAAAGATCAATGTTCTACCAAAACGCATAATCCCCACATACCCAAAACCCCACAAACTATACAACGCATTTCGAACCGCAAAGTTAAAGAAAATATACCGACTAATCCGTACAACCGAACAGAATTCCCCCAATTACACAGAATTTCGTACCTTTATATAAACATCAAATATAACAACCAACTAATGGCGAGATACCTAAATCCCAAAACCGCTTCACAGCAATTGCCATGAAGCGGTTCTCTAATCAAAAAAAATCAAACAATAATCCTACAAATCAGAATAAGGAAACTTACGAGCCGCCTTACGCATAATTGTAGTAATAATCGTATTCGTATCGCTACCGAGTCCACGAGAGAGCGACTTCTCATAGCGCCACAAAAGCTTACCAGTAGCCCCATCACTTACAGAAATCGTACATGTACCCATATTTGTAGGGCCAGCAAAGTTCGTAAACACCTGAAGAGCAACAGCGGCTCCATTAGACAATGGCTGACTCGTATTCAAGGTTCCATGAATAACGCCATCAACTCCAAGCATTTCCGATAGTTCTTCTGGCAAATACGTATGAACATTCTCTGGCGTTACTCCATTCTTTGCCAATAACGCATTCGTACGATTTACATCCTGAAAAGTAACAGTAAAGCCCTTCTGCCCCTTCTTTCGCAAGAAATAACTTTGCAAGGCATTCTGAACCGCCAAACCTTCACTCTTCTGCAAATCTGCAAACTCCTCAGGAGTCATCTGCTTCATTTGCTTAGGCCGAAGTTCGATATTTGCCTTAAAAGGTAGGATAGCCAGCTCTTGATGCCCATTAGCCAAAGATGAAAAGTCGGGATTCGTATAAATTGCCTTATTTTGGGCAAAGCTGATACTGATAACGAGCAACAAGCTCATGAGAGAAATAATTTGCTTAGTCATGCTGTTAGATGATTGTGTGTAGTTTAAGTGGAATATTTACATCAGCAAATATCGGAAAACCCACTATCTCCTCCCAATCAAAATGAACATACGTGTAGACTAACCCAACAAGCGTGTTCCCTCCCTAAAACACATTAACAATCCATTGCCTTTATCAAACATTTTAACGATTATTGTATATCACACTAAAAAGTGAACCTACAATGGACATATTGAAACTACACCAAAACATCATCTCCGAATACAAAGAATACATCAATGGCTTTATAACCATCCGAAATCCCCAAATCAAACAAATCGTCGAAAAGGAGCAAAGCAAACTTATTCCTCCTCCCTTAATCCAATTCAATCCCGCTTATAAAAACGGAGCATCAGTAGACGCCCTCGTACAAGATCGCCTCCTAAACCCAGAATTCAAACAAATATTCAAAGGATTCAACCTCTACCAACACCAAGTCGAAGCCATAAAAATAGGAAATAACGGATTCATCGTAACCTCTGGAACAGGATCAGGAAAATCCCTAACCTACCTATCCACCATATTCAACCACATCCTAAACCAAGAAGAATCCCCAAAAGGCGTACAAGCAATCCTTGTATACCCCATGAATGCCCTCATAAACTCCCAATTCGAAGACATCAAAGAATACAAAGACGCATACGAAAAGCGAACAAACAAACAATTCCCAATCACATTCAACCGATACACAGGTCAAGAAGGACAAAACGAAAGAGAAAAAACAATTGAAAATCCCCCCCACATCATACTCACAAACTACATGATGTTGGAATTAATCCTCACCCGACCAAAAGAAAGAGACCTCAGAGAAAAAATTCAGAATAACCTACAATTCCTCGTATTCGACGAATTACACACATACAGAGGCCGACAAGGAGCTGACATTGCCCTGCTCATCCGACGAATAAAAGCAATGGCTCACCAAACAGTCACCTGCATAGGAACATCTGCGACCATGATTTCCCAAGGTACCAAAAAAGAACAACAAGAAGCCGTAGCGGAAATCGCAGGAAAAATATTCGGACAAACATTCACAAATGGACAAATAATCCTAGAAACCCTCCAACCCTCTTTAGACTCCTCCCAAGAAATTTCCCTCAAAGAACTTCAACAAGCAATAAACAATGGAATCAATGAAAACGGTTCTATTGAGCAATTAAAACAAAGCCCCTTCGCCAAATGGATCGAACAAAACATCGCCATCCAAGAAGCCTCTGACCAAAGACTCGTCAGAAGAAAACCAAAAACAATCCCCGAAATAGCCCAACAACTACACGAATACACAAGCATTCCCTTAGACCACTGCCAAGCCCAGACCGAGAACCTCATCAAATGGATCAATAACATCAACAAAAACCTGGGCAGAAAAGCCATACTCCCCTTCAAACTCCACCAATTCATCTCCCAAACAGGAACCGTATACGCAACCCTTCACCAAGACCAAGAACGAACAATCACCCTAGAACCAGGAAGATTCCTCAACAACGAAAAAGTTCCCCTATTCCCCCTTGCATTCAGCAAAGAATCAGGCGAAGAATTCATCTGCGTATTAAAAAACACAAATACCTCAACCCTCGAACCCCGAGAATTCGAAGACATATCCCTACCAGAAATCACGCCTGACCTAATATCAGGCTACATCATCCCAAATAGCCCAAACCTATGGACAACAGAAAACATAGAGAACCTCCCTAAAGCATGGAAAATCTCGAATGGCAAAAAACTCGACAAAGATCATCGAGACAGAGTCCCAACCCCCATATACTACGACCACAAAGGCAACTATTCAGACAAAAAAAATAAAAAATTCCCCTTCAGAGGCTGGTTTATGCCCACCAAACTACTACTTGACCCCACCAGCGGAACAATATTCCACCACCAAAAACAAGAACGAAACAAACTCACAAAACTAGGAAACGAAGGCAGAAGCACCTCAACCACCATCCTATCATTCTCCTCCATCAAAGAACTCCGAAAAGCAGGCCTAAAACCCGAAAAACAAAAAATCCTTAGCTTCTCTGACAATAGACAAGACGCAGCACTACAAGCAGGGCACTTCAACGACTTCATAAATACCATCAGGCTCCGATCTGCCATATACAACGCAAGCCTAAAAACAACAGAAAAACTCACCTACAAAAACCTAGGCCAAGAAATCAGAAAATACCTCGACCTCTCAATCAGCGAATACACAAAATCAGGTACAGAAGAAACCTCTGACTATCAAAAACGAAAACTCAACAAAACATTTGAAACATACCTATTATACAGAGCAATAGACGACCTCAGAAGAGGCTGGAAAGACATCCTACCCAACCTCGAACAAACAGCCCTCCTCAAAATCGAATACCTAGACATCCACCAACTAGCAAAAGACCAAACAGTCTGGAAAAACTCCATCCTAGAAGAAGGCTTTAGCGTACAAGAAAGAACCGAACTCATATACAACACCCTCGATTTCTTCCGAAAAGAATACGCAATATTCAGCCAAAACCCCTTAGGCTTCCGTACAATGGAAGACAACGCCAAAGACATAGAAGCAGATCTCAAAGCCCCTTGGAAGTTCGACACCAATGAAGAAATAAAAGCCCCTTTTACAATCTCAATTCTCCCCCCTAAAAATCCCAAAGTCGCAAAACCCTTAGGCCCCACCTCCGCTTTTGGACGATTCTTCAAAAAAAGCATTCGACTAAACGAACTCAAAAAGGAAGAATACCAAGAAACCCTGGGTCAATTCTTAACAATACTCGAACGAGAACAATTCCTAGAATCAAAACAAATAAAAGGGAAGAACGGCAAATCAATCCCCTCTTGGCAACTCAAACTAGGAAAAATATGCTGGACATTAGGCGATGGCAAAACCAAAATCCCTGACCCCATAAAAACCGCCAAGTACGCCGAAAACGCTCCCGCACAAAAACCCAACAAATACTTCCAAAACATATACAAACTCCCAACCACAGAACTCAGAAATATCGCAGGCTTCGAACACACAGGACAATTATCCACCGACCTCCGAATTGAAAGGGAACAAGCCTTCAGAGAAGGATCCCTACAAGCCCTATTCTGCTCCCCAACCATGGAACTAGGAGTAAACATCGGTACCCTAGACCTCGTACACATGAGAAACGTACCCCCAAATCCCGCAAACTACGCCCAAAGAAGCGGACGTGCAGGACGATCAGGAAATACTGCCCTCATCTTTACATACTGTGCAGGCCTATCGCCCCACGACCGACACTACTTCAAAAACCGCGTAGACATGGTCGCAGGAAACGTGAAACCGCCAAGACTCGACCTCGAAAACCACGAACTCATAGAAACCCACCTAAACGCACTCATCCTCTCCAAACTAAACCTAAAAGAACTCAAAAACTCTATCGCTGACCTCATCGAATTAGAGGACGAAAGCCTGCCCCTAAAAGAAACAATCAAAACCAAAACCACAATCAGCAAACCCAAACCCATTAAAGCTCTCTTCGAACGAGTCGTCAAAAACATAAAACTCCCCTCCACCATCACAGATAAATGGATACTCAACCAAATCAAAAACTGCCACATAAGCCTCAACCAAACCATCAATAGATGGAGAACCCTATACAAAAGCGCAGAAAAGCAAGCCGACGAAGCAAGTAAAGAACTCAACAAAGGCATATTAAAGAAATCTAGTTCCAAGTACAAAACCCTCAAAAGAACCGAAACACAAGCAAGAGCCCAAAAATTTACCCTACTAAACAACACCCCCAGTAAATACTACTCCGAATTCTACCCATATAGATACCTAGCCTCCGAAGGCTTCCTCCCAGGCTACAACTTCACCAGACTACCCCTCAGAGTCTTCGTCATGAGAGACTCCCAAGACGGGGAATACATCTCCAGACCCCGAAAAATCGCACTCGCCGAATTCGGCCCCAGAAACCTCATATACCACAACGGCGCTAAATACAGAATCTCCAAAATCGTCTCTACCGAAATCGAAACGAAAAAAAAGCGAGCCACCATCGTAGAAAGCTCTGGATACTACATACAAAACAAACCCAACAATACAATAAATAACTGCCCACTCACCAAAGAAGACCTCACAGGTAATTGCAAACAGATACATTCTCTCGTGCCAATGGCCGAATCGCATGCGATTAAAACCACACGCATAACCTGCCAAGAAGAAGAAAGAGTCAGAGAAGGATTCGCAATTGAAACCTATTTCGCATTCCCCGATGACAACGACAAAGACGTAAAAACAGCAACCCTCTCGCTGCAAGGAAATCCCCTCCTAAAAATAAAATACATCCCTACAGCAAAAATCATTTCCGTAAACAACAAATGGAAAAGAGCCCAAAAAGAAATGTTCCCCATTGGCATGTCCTATGGATACTGGAAAACAGAAAAGGAAATCGATGCCTATGATCCCTCTGACACCTCCAAAGAAAAAATTCAACGAATTCAACTATTCACCAATACAACCGCAAACGCCCTATACATTTTCCCAACACCTGTACTCGGACTCGATAGAGAAGGAGTCATAACCCTACAATACGCCCTCAAAAGAGCAATTGAAAATGTCTTCCAAGTCGAAACCAATGAAATGGCCGTCGAAACAATGGGCGACGAACAAAAGCCAAACCTCTTCATATACGAAGCAGCAGAAGGAAGCCTAGGTATACTCAGCGAATTCTTCAACGACCCCAACAGATTCAACGAAGTCATCACCGAAGCAATCAAAATATGTAACTTCGACGACCCCGAATACCAGAAACCCGCATCATACGACGACCTACTCAGCTACTACAACCAACGTCACCACAACGAAATAGACCGTTTCCTCATAAAAGACGCCCTAAACCGCCTACAACGAACCAAACTCCACATAGAAAACAAACCACACATAGAACACAAAACATCTACCTCCTACGACCTCCAATACCAACAACTCCAAGAAGCCCGAGACCAAAACTCTTCCACAGAAGACAGATTCCTTCGCTTCTTATACAAAAACAAACTCCGCCTTCCAGACAAAGCACAGCCCCTAGCCACCAACATATACTGCCAACCAGATTTCTTCTACCATCCAAATATTTACGTATTTTGCGATGGAACACCACATGACAAGCCTCAAGTCCAAGAAAGAGACGAACTCCAAAGAGAAGCCCTAGAAGAACAAGGATACGAACTCGTCATATACTACTATAAAGACGACCTCCCCCAACTCATCAAAGAAAACAGCCACATATTCACCAAAGCAATCCAAGACTAATGAAAACCAAAGAACTAAACTTCACACCAGGCACCCTCGTCTCCCTCAGAGACCGAGATTGGATCGTCCTACCCTCCCCCACCAAAGACCTAATCCTCCTAAAACCCCTCAACGGCACAGAAACCGAAACCATAGGCATATTCAAACCCCTACAATTCCCCAACGACCAGATCCAATCCGCAGAATTTCCCATCCCATCCCCAAAAGACGCAGGCACAATCACCTCAGCCTCCCTCCTATACAACGCCACCAGACTCTCATTCCGAAACGGCGCAGGCCCCTTCAGATCCCTCGCCAAATACTCCTTCAGACCCCGCGCCTACCAAATGGTACCCCTCATCATGGCACTCAAACAACAAACCGTCAGACTACTCATCGCTGACGACGTAGGAATCGGAAAAACAATCGAAGCCCTAATGATCATCAAAGAACTCCTCGAAAGAAGAGAAATTAAACGCTTCGCAATCATATGCCTCCCCCACCTCTGCGAACAATGGCAAGCCGAACTCAAAGACAAAATGGGGCTCGAAGCCGTAATCATTCGCTCAAACACACAAGCAAAACTCGACCGTGAAATTCACAACGACCAAAGCGTATTCGAATTCTACCCCTTCCAAGTAATCTCTATAGACTACATCAAAGCCGAAAACAGAGCCAAACAATTCAACCACTTCTCCCCCGAACTAATAGTCGTAGACGAAGCACACACCTGTTCCAAACCATCTTCCACCAAAAAATCCCAACACCAACGATACAACCTCATCAAAGCCCTAGCCCTCAAACCCGAAAAACACCTAGTCTTACTCACAGCAACCCCACATAGCGGAAAACCCGAACAATTCCAATCCCTCATTGGACTCCTAAACCCAGAATTCCAACACATAGACCTCACTCAAGCAGACAAAAAAACACGTAGAACCCTCGCCAAACACTTCATCCAAAGAAGAAGAGGAGACGTCAAACGCTACCTAAAAGAAGACACCCTATTCCCCCAAAGAATAGCCGACGAACAACCCTACGAACTACACCCAGAATACTTCGCCCTATACAATGAAACCAGAAAATTAGCCCAAGAGCTAATGAAAAAAGACCCCAACCAAAACCAAAAAACCCTCAGATACTGGACTGCCCTCTCTCTCCTCCGAACCATCATGTCAAGCCCCGCAGCAGGCATCCAAACCCTCAAAAACCGCATCCAACACGAAATCAAACACCAAGACGAAAACCACCTCCCAACCCTCGAATACGACCACGGATTCGAAGGAGACCACGAACCCACCCAATTCATCCAAGAAAAACAATGGTCAAACGACCAAATACGCAAACTACAAGCAATAGCCGCCAAACTAGAACAACTCAAAAACCCACTAAAAGACCAAAAAGTCCACAAAACCATCCAAATCCTCAAAAAGTGGAACAAACAACAATTCCAACCCCTAATCTTCTGCAAATTCATCGCAACAGCTAAATACCTAGGCGAACAACTAATCCTAGCACAACAACAAAAAAAACTCCCCAAATCCCTCAACATACAAGTAATCACAAGTGAAGATCCCCCAGAAGTCAGAAAAGAACGCATACACGAACTAGGAAAATCCCCCAAAAGAATCCTCATCGCCACCGACTGCCTCAGCGAAGGAATAAACCTCCAACAGCACTTCACCGCCGTCCTACACTACGACCTCCCCTGGAACCCAAACAGACTCGAACAACGAGAAGGCCGAGTAGACAGATTCGGACAACCAGCATCCACCATCAAAACAACCCTCCTATACGGCAAAGACAACCCCATCGACGGAATCGTCCTCGAAATCATCCTCAAAAAAGTACAAGAAATCCGTAAATCAATCGGAATCTCAATCCCATTCCCCGAAAACAGCAAATCGATCATGGACGCAATCCTAAAAGCCGTCATACACAACCCCATACGCATCGAAAAAGACATGCAGCTCTCCCTCTTCATCCAAGAAAACAAAGACGTCAAAGAAGCAAACCAAAAAGCATCTCTAGCAATGAAAGCAGCCGTACAAAGAGAAAAAGCATCTCGGTCAATCTTTGCACAAAGCGCAATCAAAGCACAAGAAATCGAACAAGACCTCAAACAAACAGATGACGCAATCGGAAACCCACAAGACCTAGAACAATTCATCACACAAGCAATCCCAACCCTCGGTGGAATCATATCCCCCACCAAAGAACCACAAGCATACACCCTCCAACCAGCAAACCTCCCCCAACCACTCAAAAACCTCCTCCCAAACCCCAACCAAATAACCCAAATCAGCTTCCAATCACCCACACCTCAAGGACACACATACCTCGGCCGAAACCACCCCTTCGTAGCCCAGCTATGCCAATACATCATGGCAACAGCCCTCGAACCACAAAACAAACACAACATCGCCCGAGCATCCATCATCAGAACAGACGCCGTCAAAACCCGAACAGCCCTATACATCTTCCGCGTCAGAAACGTCATCGAAGCAAAAAAAACCAAAACCAAAATCGTCGCCGAAGAAATGCTCCTCTGGGGATACTCAGGAATCCCCTCAAAAACCACCAACACCCCCAACACCAACCCAACCATCAAAACCCTCTCCCCCCAACAAGTCCAACACCTCATAAACACCGCCAAATCAACCGAACCCATACACCCCAACTTCCAACGAAAAACCCTCCAAAGAGAACACAAACGCATCCCAATCCTACAACCAGCCTTCGACCAAATAGCCAAACAACGAGCCCAAACCCTCGTAGACGCACACGAAAGATTCCGCAAAACAATGGGAGGAAACCAATACCAAATCGTAATCCCAATCCTCCCAATGGACATAATAGCAATACACATCCTCCTACCACAAACCCCAAACATAAACCCAACAACAACATGAAAACCCCAACAAAAAAAGCAGTCGCCGTAGGCGACAAGATTTAATGTAGCCTTGCGGCTTCAGCCCAAGGCGATTCAAATGCCAAGACAACTCCCCCCCTTAAAAACCAAAGCTGATTCACAAGTACCCACCACCACCAATCCCCCACATCATGAAATACCCAACCATAAACATACAAGGAAACATCATCTCCCCAGAGCTCTTCGACAAAATCGAACAAAAAGAACTCGCACACCAAAACCCCCGAGACTTCCACATAAAAACAAAAAACATAAGAGACGAAATCCAATTCGCATACACACAAACAAAACTACGCTGGGAACTCTACAAAAACACCTTCAAAAGAAACCCCTCCTCCCCCGACTGGATCATACCCCTCCTCCAAGAACTAAACTACGCCCCAAGCCCCGCAAAACCTACAAACATCCAAAACAGACCCTACCCCATCTCACACACAGACAACACAAGAGACAACCTACCCATACACATAATCCCCCATAACCAATCCCTCGACAAAAAAGACCCAACCCTCAGAATGTCCCCCCATTCCCTCGTACAAGAATACCTAAACCTCACCGAGCACCTATACGCAATCATCACAAACGGAACACACCTCAGAATCCTCCGAGACAGCAGCCGACTCATAAAACTCTCCTTCCTCGAATTCAACCTCCAGCAAATGATGGAAGAAGAACACTTCGCCGACTTCGCACTCATGTTCCGACTCATACATGCATCACGCATGCCCCAAAAACAAGAAGAAGCACCCGAATCAATCCTCGAAAAATACCACCAAATATCCCTCGACGCAGGATCAAGAATCCGCCTCGGCCTCAGCAACGCAGTAAAACAAGCAATTGAACAATTCGGACAAGGATTCCTCTCACACCCAAAAAACCAACACCTTCGAGACCTGCTCCAAACCAACCAACTATCCCCAGAACAATACTTCCACCAACTCCTAACCCTAATCTACAAACTCCTATTCCTACTCGTAATCGAAGAAAGAAACCTCATATTCCCAAAAACAACCCCAGACCACATACGAGACATATACAACCAATACTACTCCCTCCAAAAACTCCGTAAACTAGCCGAAAACCAACAAAACCTCTTCGCCCAAAACCAATACCACGACCTATGGATCGCCCTAACCCAAACATTTACCCTATTCTCAAACCCCAATAAAGGAAAACACCTACACATAAACCCCCTCGCAGGAGACCTATTCAGTCAAGCAAACCCAACCATCTTCGAAAAAAATACACAGCTCGACAACCAAACCCTCCTAAACTGCATCTTCAAACTCAGCATCTTCAAACAACCACAAACAAACCTCAAAATCAGAATAAACTACGCAGCCCTTAACGTAGAAGAATTCGGCTCCGTATACGAAGGCCTACTCGACTTCAACGCAGACATAGACCTCCCAAACCAAACATTCTCCCTCAAACAAAGCTCCGAAAGATCCAAATCAGGCTCCCACTACACCCCCGACGAACTCGTAAAACCCCTAATCCAACACTCCCTCGACCACATAATCGCCCGAAAAAGAAAAGCACCAACCACAGAAGCCCAACAACAAAACCTCCTCTCAATAAGAGTATGCGACCCCGCCTGCGGATCAGGACACATCCTCCTCGCTGCAGCCAGAAGAATCGCATTCGCCCTAGCACAAGTCCGTACAAACACCGACCAACCCTCACCCACAGACTTCCGCCTAGCACTCCGAGACACCATCCAAAACTGCATCTTCGGCGTAGACAAAAACCCCCTCGCCGTCGAACTCTGCAAAGTCGCCCTCTGGCTCGAAGCACATAACCCAGGAAAACCCCTAAACTTCCTCGACCACCACATAAAATGCGGAGACTCCATCGTAGGCCTAACCCACGCCCATGAACTCCAAAACGGCATCCCCAACGAAGCATTCAAAAAAATTCAGGGCGATGACAAACAAACCCTAAAAACCCTCCGCGACCAAAACAAAAAACAACGCAAAACCCGCTCCCAACTAACCCTAAACTTCAACCAAGGCATAGGAAAATCCCTCACAAACATCCGCACCCTCATCCAGTCCCTAAACCAAATGCCCGAAGAAACCCCAGCCCAAATACAAGCCAAAAAACAACAATACCACAAACTCACCTCAGGAGCCAAATGGCTCAAACTCCAAACCCTCGCAAACCTCCAAACAGCCCCCTTCTTCCAACCCAAAACCCCAAAAAACCAACCCTACATCATCACAGACCAAGAATACCAAAACCTATACACAGGAAAAACCTCCTTCCAAGGAAACCAAAAAGCAGCACACGCAGACGCCCTCGCCCAACAAAACAAATTCTTCCACTGGTTCCTCGAATTCCCCCAAATCTTCGCCAACGGCGGCTTCGACTGTGTAATAGGTAACCCTCCCTTCCTAAATGGTCTACGCATATCTACACACTATGGCTCCCATTATCTCAAATACATACATAACAGCTATTACCCAGCCAAAGGAACCACTGATCTTGTAGCCTATTTCTTTAGAAAAGCTTTCCAAATCATAAAGTCCAAAGGTTTTCAAGCCCTTATATCAACTAATACTATCGCTCAAGGAGGTACTCGTATTGGTGGATTAGAATTTATACTAAATAATCAAGGCCAAATTAACTTTGCCATACGCTCAATGAAATGGCCAGGTCTAGCCGCTGTAGAAGTCGCATTACTAACTATTCATAAAGGTCTATGGAAGCTTTCATCTTATTTAGATAGCCAAAAAGTTCCTCAAATAACATCTTTTCTAGATTCTTCCAAACCACTTCCTAAACCACAACCCTTACAAGAGAATCAAGACCTTAGCTTCCAAGGTGTTATTCTGAGAGGCGAGGGGTTCGTACTTTCTCACGAGGAGGCCGCAAGTCTAGAAAATAAAAATCCACAAAATAAAGGTATAATATTCCCTTACTTAAATGGCAAAGATTTAAGCACCCATCCAGAACAAGAACCTAGTAGAAAAGTAATTAATTTTTTTTCTTGGGAGGAAGAAAGCGCAAAACGATACTCAGAAGCTTATGCTATTTTAGAAAAAAAGGTAAAGCCATACAGACAACAATGGCGCAAAGACAAAAACAAAGATGAAATTATAGGAGTATATGCTTTACCTAAGCCTCTGTATCAAAAATGGTGGTTATATGAAAGTTCTCGCCCCAACTTATATCAAACAATAAATGGTCTATCAAAAATTCTAATAACAGCGAATGTGTCCAAAACTCACGCTTTTTCTTTCGTCAGAACAAATATGATACATGCTAATACCCTAGTTATAATTGCATCAGATAAAAACGTTGATTTGGCTATCCTCCAATCCTCCCTCCATGAACACTGGGCCTGGAAATACTGCTCAACAATGAGAGGAGACCGCCGCTACTCTCCCACCACCGCCTTCCAAACCTTCCCCTTCCCCCAAACCCTCACCCCCGAACAAACCCAAACCCTCAACACCCTCGGCGAACAATACCACTCCCACAGAAAACAACTCATGAAAAACACTTGGTTAGGCCTAACCAAAACCTACAACCAATTCCACAACCCCAACCTCCCCACAGATTCCCAAGAAATCCAACACCTCCAAACCCTCCCACACCCACAAATCAAAAAACAATACGGAAAACTAACCCTAGAACTCATAAAGCACCTCCAAAAAGAACCCAAAGCCATCCTCACCCTAACCCAAACCATCCAAGGCATCCAAACCCTCCGAAGCCTACACATCAAAATGGACCAAGAAGTCCTAAAAGCCTACGGCTGGCATAACCAAATCACCCTAAACCACGACTTCCACCAAATCGAATACCTCCCCGAAAACGACAGAACCCGATTCACCATCTCAAACAACGCCCGCAAACAAATCCTCGAAAAACTCCTCCTCCTAAACCACCAAATTCACCAAAAACAACTCGAACAAACCAAATCCCAAACGCCCCCAACCAAAAAACAATCCCCAAAACCCAAATCCCAAAAGAAACCACCCAAAAACCCAAACCAAAAATCCCTCTTCTAATAAACACAACCCCTGCCCCCAACCCACAAAACCAACAACCATCATGATAAAACCCAACCCTAGCAGGCACAGATAACAATCACCCTCCCCCCCACATCCTCAACAACAATACAACCAAAGAGCAGTCGCCGCAGGCGACAAGATTTACTGTAGCCTTGCGGCTTCAGCCCAAGGCGACCCAAAACACAAAACCATAACTGAAACTGCCGCAAAAACGAACCATCTTTATCAGAACCCAACCCCATTTTGTAGGGATACGCCCCCAAACTGTAGGTAAGCATGCCCAAAGTGTAGACACAAACACCCAAAACGTAGGCCAACATGCCCACTACCCATCCCCCAAAACCCAAATTGTAGACAAACATACCCAAAACGTAGATACCCATACCCAAACTGTAGACCAGCATGCCCAAAGTGTAGACACAAACACCCAAACTGTAGATTAACATGCCCAAAATGTAGACACAAACACCCAAACCGTAGACCAACATGCCCAAAGTGTAGAAGCAAATACCCAAACTGTAGCCAAACATACCCAAAACGTAGATACAAAAACCCAAACCTCAGACGAACTTACCCAAAACTTTCACCCCCAAACCCTACCAAAAACCCAAAAACAAACCCCATCCCCCCCATACATAACATCTAAAAGTCATCAAAAAAACCTGACATACCCAAAGAAAAATATCTCAGTCATGTGATAAAAAAGTCAACTCTGTCCCAAAACCACCAAAAACGCTCTGACAATAATCTTAGCAAGGATCAACCAAAGTCAAAAACACACCAACAAAAATCATTATAAAAACCCTATAGAAAAAAACCGTTTAACAATCACCAAAATAACCTAAACACACAAAACCGTTAAGTTTTCGTACTATCCACCTTAGTAAACACGCCAATAGCGTTTTCCTCCCTCCTAGAAAAAACCGAATATTGTAAACGTAATCAAAAAGCAAATATTAATAACATTAAAAAAAATTAAAAAAAACATGAAACCAAATTACAGAATGAAACACGAAGAGATGCTCACCATAGCATCCATCGTATCAGCCCGAGCGGAGCAAGACGCCCAACTATTCCAAACACTTTTTGCAGACTGGACTCCACAAGAATTCCAGATTCTCACCAGTAGAATAGAAGCAGCCCTCCTCCAGCTCACCCCAAAACCACTCGTAACACAGAAAGCGCTCACCGCTGAAGTAGAAGCATCTCTCCAGCAAACAGTCCTCGATTTAGAGATCCTTCAGATCTTTATCGAACACAAATTCACAGGCACAGAAAAAGCCAAAGGAGAAGAGATTATTCAGCTTCTACAATTCAGCAAAGCACGAACCGCAAAGCAAGGAGACCAAGAATCCCTCACAGCCATTCTTAGCTCCTTCACCGCAAACCACAACACCATCGTTCCACTACTTCAGAACAAAAACATCGGTCAAGACCTTCTTACCAGACTCGAAAACGCAGCAAGCAGCTTCCATAACCTAAACGTAAGCCAAGAGCTCGCAAAAGGAGACAAAAAAGAAGCATACCGAAAAGTACAAACAGAACGAAACGAGATTTACACCTATATCTCAAACATCTGTAGAGTCGGAAAAAAGCTCGCCACAACAAACCTCATAGCGAAAGAGCGATACACAATATCACACATCCTCACTAACATTCGCTATAACCCAAAAAGAACCCAGCACCCACCGGCGACCACCGACCACACACAGTAAACAATCTTCACAAATCAACATAACATCAGGGCGACCCTCACGGTCGCCCTTCCCTTTTCCCCCCTCCTCCTCCCCCCAAACTCCTCCCCCCTCCAAAACAACCTCAACTCACACAAAAACCCCAGCCCCTCGAAAAGCGACAAGTAAATATAGCCAGTTCCTACCCTCAAAATACCCCTCACAACCAAGAGCAGTCGCTGAAAGCGACAAGATTTACTGTAGCCTTGCGGCTTCAGCCCAAGGCGATTCAACCCATAAAGCCCCCCCTAAACAAAAAAAATCTGAGCCTCAACGAGGCCCAGAACCATACTATTCACACTTCGAACCACTTCTCACTCAAACTCTATCGGTTCACTATTAATAAGTATATCGCCATATTTAGTCGAAACATCCTTAACCTTAGCAGGCACTCTCTTTCCATTCACCAAAACAGTACCCTTCACAGAAGCAGCCGTACGAATCACCTGCGCAGCCTTACCCTCACACGCAGCCGACAACGCCTTCAAATCAGTCCCAGCCTTCAGCTCCACCAACTCAAATCCCCCCTTAACCTGCATCAACAAATAATTCGACAGCCGAGGAGACTCCTGAATCTTCCCCTTCCCCTCCTTCACCTTAACCGCCTCCCGAATCGAAACAGCCTCAATCGTAGTCCCATTCACCCCCACACCACTCTGATTCAAATTAAACTCCCAGCAACTAACCTCTCCATCATAAGTACTATTCTGATAATTCGCATACACCTCCTCACAACTCAAATCCGTCTCCGCAACATAAACACCCGTGTTATCCACAAACACAACCGTCGCCGCATCAACCTGCAAACCCAACCCCAAAACAACAACCAAAGCAAAAAGAATACGCTTAAAACAAATCATAACTTAATATATCTTTTAATAAATGAGAGATAAAATCTAGGTCAATTCCGTATTGACAACACTAAAGTACGCCCCCATACCCCAATCCCATACCCACAATGAGCCAATCCCTCCCCTCCCCTGACGAATCCCCCCTCCCACCGAGTAAACGCCCCAACCAAAACCCTCAAAACCCAACGATTTCTCATATGACAAACCTCTTGAAAAGTAACGAGTAAATATGGCCAGTTTTTGCCCTCAAAACGTCCTCAACACCCAAAAGCAGTCGCTGAAAGCGACAAGATTTACTGTAGCCTTGCGGCTTCAGCCCAAGGCGATTCACAGCATAAAGCCATATGAGAAATAGCTCGCCCCCCACAACCTCCCCAAAATCCCTCACCCATAAAAAAGAAAAGCTGAACCCCGTCCAGGAGTTCAGCATTGTACATATAGTTCCACCTAATAATAAATTAACTCAAAGATCGTGCATGAATGAATGCACGTACATCACAAAAAGAAATTCGATAACACCTAAACATAGCCACTAAATAAATTTCAGTCCACAAACATACACAATATAATCAATATACAATCACCAAAACACAACAAAAACCAACAAAATTACCCCAAACTCCTCAACCCCTCCAAAACAACCTCAACCCGCAAATCCCGCATACACCGAAAATGCCCCTGCGGACAATCATCATACCCCAACCTCGAACAAGGCCGACACCCCAAGCCCTCAACCTCAGCCACCACATGCCGAACCCCATACGGCCACATCCCAAACCCAGGAACCGTATTCCCCCACAAAGACACAATAGGCTTCCCCAAACCCGCAGCCACATGCATAAAACCCGTATCATGCGCCACCACCCGATCACAAAACCCCAACAAAGCCGCAGACATCAACAACCCATATCGCCCCACAGCATTAAAACACCCCACAGAAACCCCCTCCTCAATATACCTCGCATCCTCCTCACAATCCCTCCCCCCAATCAGCACCACATCCCAACCCCACCGATCCAACAACTCCACATAATACTTCGGTAGCCACTTCTTCGTAGCGTACGTCCCCCCCAACACCACCCCAAGCACCCCAACTCCCTCAATACCATCCATCCCATCCACACCCCCAATCCCCTCATCTCCCCCCACCTCAACCCCATTCCCCCCCAATCCAATCCCAGCCCCCTCCAACACCCCTCTCGCCTCTCCCACAACCTCCCGCGGCACCCAAACCCCCAATCCCCCCTCAGCCAACTCCACCCCACCCCTCGCCAACACCTCCCCATACCGCCCCACCACATGCCCCAGCTCCATCCCTCCCCCACGCCCCAACCCCGCCATCCAACGCTTCGCCAAACTCCGCTTCCGAACCACGCCCCAACGCACCCCAAGCCCCCATCGCACCAAACCCGACCGCAAACTATTATGCAGGTCAAACACAAACACAAACCGCTCCCGCCTCAACTCCCTCAACATCCCCCAAAAATCCCCATCAAACCCATGCACCTTCGCCACATGAGGATCATGCTCCACCAACGGCACAAACGCAGCCTTCGTCAGCACATGCACCGCACAGCCAGGATACGCCTCACAAATACTCCGAAACGCAATACTCGCCAGCACCACATCTCCTATCCCCCCAAAACGTATAACCAATACCTTCTTCATAATGCACCAAAGATAAAAAAAACGGTGGCATGCAAAGCACACCACCGTATATCCCAACGAATGAAAAGAACCTTCGCTCTAGTACATTCGAACAATCTCTCCACTTTGCGAATAACTACCGTTACGCAATTGATAGTAGTAGATACCCTCACTCAAGCGCGATAGATCAATATCACGTACAGGCACATCCTCAACCTTCCACTCAGCAGTAAGCACAACCTGACCATTCGCATTATACAACACAAACTCAGTCGCACCCTCACCTATACCATCTGCACGCACAAAGATCACATCTGTTGCAGGATTCGGATACAAGTTGAACCCAATCTCATCCTCAAAGCCAAAGTCCATAGCTTCAGGATCTTCCAATGGCTCAACCAACGACTTACCAGGCGCATCCTTACTAATCGCAATCGTTTGATCACGCTCAACTACATGCAAGTTGTACCCCTTCGAACTACTAGCACCATCCACACCAAATACGCGTAGGAAGACCGTATCTCCAACAGTAACACCTGTCAATGTCACAACTTCATCACCTAAGCCTACAGCATCAGAGGTCGTCACAACATTGCTATACACTGCATTCAGACCACAATCAACCGCCAAACCAGATAATGTAAACTGTATATTGCTCTTATTAGCTACATGCCAGAACCAATCCACATCACCAGATACACAAATACGTGCATTCAAGTTCACTCCAATTCCAGGAAGTTCCGCCGCCGCAGTCATCGCATTATTAGGCTCGAAGATATCACGGCCACACTCAGACGCTTCAACCGCAATGTCAAACGGCGTCGAACCAGGATTCGCTTGCGTCGCAACAACGATATAGTAAGTAGTACCACCCAACAAGGTCACATCACCCAACTCTGGATTACCCATCGCAGACGTAGCTTGTGCCACACAGTTAGTACCCACAGCATCAGGACAACCATCAAACACAAACACACCCGTTGCATTCGCTGTATTCGATAAGGTCACATCTATCGACTGACTAGCCGTAGGCGTAAACTCAAATACATAGTCCTCACCATTCATATAGTTGCTACCACACGCATCATTCGCATCATAGTCATCGCCTGCACACTCGGTCGTCATTCCTGTCGCAACAAACGGCAAACCTGCAATCTCATCTGCATTCGCACATGTACTGCTATTGTCAATAACCGTAAGCACAACATCCGACTGACCCGCACAGCCACCACTATTATCCGTAGCACGTGCCGTATAAGTCGTCGTCACACTTGGATTCAAGAACGCTACATTGCCCGTAGCCACAACGCTTCCATTCTCCAACCACTCAAACGTATAAGATCCACTACCACCCGAAGCCGTAGCACTTACCACAGAGGTAGCTCCAGCACATTGTGTAGAACCTCCGCCACTAACCGCCACACTAATTGGGCTTTCTATCGTCACAACAAAACTACAAGTCGCTGTATTACCCGCATCATCAGCAGCCGTCCACGTAACCGTAGTACTACCCGTCGGATAAACATCACTCGCATCTGTCGTTCCATTAAAGTCATTCGTCACACTAGCCACATTACAGTTATCTCCTGCTCCTGCTGGCGCAATACTTACACTCGCCTCACAGTTACCCGCCAATGGCGTCTGCGTAAGATCAGATGGACAACTCACACTAGGCGCATCCGTATCCGCCACACTAATCGTATGACTACACGTAGCCGTATTACCAAAAGCATCCGCTACAGTCCACGTAATCAAATGCGTACCCGCAGCAAAATTACCACTCGCATCAGATGTTCCATTAAAGTCGTTCATCACACTCTGAATACCACAGTTATCTACTGCCAATGGAGCTGAAATCGTAACAGGTACCAAACATCCACTACCCAACGCCAAACTAGCATCAGACGGACAAGCACCAATCACTGGCAACTCATTATCTTGAACAATCACATCAAACGTACAACTAACGTCATTACCTGCATCATCCGAGAAGGTATAATCAACAGCTGTAGTGCCCACATTAAAGCTCATGCCTGAATTTGCACTCGCACTCAATGTCACATTACCACAGTTATCTGTCGCCGTAGGAGCAGTCCATGACACAATCGCACTACACGTACCCGCATCAGCCGAAACCGTAATATTCGACGGACAACTAGAAAGCTGAGGCAATTCATTATCTGAAACCACTACATCAAACGAACAAGTAGTCTCGTTCGCATTCACATCCGTAGCCGTCCAAACAACAGTCGTCGTACCTACTGGATACGTACCACTCGCATTACTTGTACCATTGAAGTCGTTCGCTAGGCTCGCCATACCACAATTATCAGTCGCAGCAGGAACTCCCACAAATACGCTCGCATCACAACCACCTGTAGTAGCCGCTTGAGATACATTTCCAGGACAAGTCAATGCAGGGAACTCATCATCCGTCACAATCACCTCTACCGTACAACTTGCCATATTACCACCTGCATCCGTTGCCATCCAAGTAACCATCGTACTACCCACTGGATAAGCACCAGAAGCATCAGAGGTACCATTGAAGTCATTCGTTACAGTCGGTACAGAACAAGCATCACTCGCAGCCGCAGGGCTCATTGCCACGCTAGCCGTACATCCACCCGCATCCACACTTTGACTTACAGAACCACCACAAGAAATCAACGGCATATCCTGATCTGTCACAATCACATTGAAGCCACAGCTAGAAGTATTACCAGAAGCATCTTGCGCACTATACGTAACAGGCGTCGTTCCTACTGGGAACTGATCCCCAGGATTATGAGAAGCTGTCAATGAATTCGTCGTACAAGTATCTCCAATCATTGGTGGAGTCCACATAACAACAGCATTACACTGACCCGCATCATTCGCTACACTAATATCAGTCGGACAATTCACCAATACTGGCGGAGCATTGTCAATAACCGTAATGGTCATATCACAAGTAGCTGTATTCGCCTCTGTATCAAATACCGTCCACTGAATATTCGTCACACCTAAGCCATACTCACCAGAAGCATCGAAGATTCCTGTATAGCTATTCGTAATCAACGAAACACCACAATTATCCGCTACATTCGGTTGTGGTACCACAATATTCGCCACACAACCATTCGCTCCCACACTCTCCGTCATATCACTCGGACAAGTAATCGTCGGAGCCTCATCATCCGTAATCAATACGAACATCACACAATTCGCAGTATTACCGTTCGCATCAGATATCGACCACCCAATCGAAGTAACACCTTCTGGATATGTATCGCTCGCATCTGATGTTCCATTATATGTATTCGTCAATGTCAATCCACCACAATTATCCGTAGAGCTTGGCCCTGGCACATTAATCGTCGCAGAACACACGCCTGGATCTACTGGTCGAACAACATCACCTGGACAAGTCACATCCAAGACATCATCCGTAATCGTTACAGTCATCGAACAAGTAGCAAAGTTGCCGCTCACATCGCTCAAGCTCCATGTCACAGTAGTCGTTCCTACAGGATACAAGCCCGAAGCATTCGATGTGCCTGTATAGTTATTCGATGCCGCAACCACACCACAACTACCCGTCGTAACAAAGGTTGGGATCGTCACAAACGCCTGACAAGAGCTAGGATCAGCACTTTGGTTCACGTCCGCAGGACAACTAATACCTTGCGTAACATCACCACTTACCGTAATGGCCATACTACAACTTCCTGTATTACCTCCCACATCTGTCACCGTCCACTCAACTGCTGTCGTTCCAATTGGATATACAGCCGAAGCATCAGAAGTTCCTGTGTAATCGTTCTCCATATTCACGATACCACAAGCATCGCTAGGAGTAGGAATCGCAACATTTACAGACGCTTGACATGCCCCAACAGGTGCATTATGCGTAGAATTCGCAGGACACTGAACCACTGGTGCTTCATTATCCTCAACTGTAATAGAAATACTACAAGTAGCTGACTCTCCAACACCATCTGTAACCGTCCACGTAACCACAGAGGTTCCAAGCGAATAAGCTCCAGAAGCATCCTGACCACCCGTACGATCATTCACGAGAGAAGCTACTGTACAGTTATCACTCGTTGCAGGAATCGGTACTGGCAATGCAAGCTTCTTACACAATCCTGGATCTGTATCAACCGTCATATCACTTGGACAAGTAATCAAAGGCTCTTCATCATCCACAATCTCAATCAAAGTCGAACAAGTCGTCATATTGCCTTCGCTATCTGTAATCGTCCAATCTACACGCGTCGCTCCCACAGGATACGTATCACTCGCATTACTTGTATTATTGAAGTTGTTCGTAAAGGTCGTTACACCACAGTTATCGCTTGTAGCAGGAATCGCCACATTGATAGCCGCAGTACACAGACCCGTATCCGCATCTACGCGAATATCTGGAGGACAAATAGCCGTTGGCATCTCGTCATCCATCACGCTCACACGCATCATACAACTCGCAATATTTCCTCCAACATCTTCTATGCTCCATACCACATCTGTATCACCACTGTCATACATACCAGAAGCATCAGAAGTACTATTCATATCATTCATCAATGTCAGGCTCGTACAGTTATCCGAAACAGTCGGCGAACCAACCGTCACCATCGCTCCACAAATACCCACATCAACATTCGTCGTTACATCAGCAGGACAAACAATCGTTGGCATCTCAACATCCTCAACCTCAACCTCCATCTCACAAGTAGCTGCAACACCATTTACGTCTGTTACCGTCCATTGTACCATCGTGATACCCACTGGATATACATCCGTCGCATCACTTGTATTGTTATAGTTGTTCGAACGACTCGCAACACCACAGTTATCACTCTCTGCTGGTGCACTCACAGTAACCATTGCATCACAAGCACCTGGATCAGACGCTCTCGCTATATTTGGCGGACATGTAATGGCTGGAGCTTGATCATCCGTAACGGTTACAGTCATACTACAAGTTGCGGTATTGCTTCCAGCATCCGTAGCTGTCCATGTTACAGTGGTAGATCCCACAGGATAATTACCACTCGCATTAGATGAACCATCAAAGTCATTCGTAATCATTGTATTCGAACAATTATCCGTAGCAGTAGCAGCAGGATAGAACACAACTGCATCACACACATTAAATACCGCTGTTCGTGTCACATCCGTCGGACATGCAATACTTGGAGCTTCCGTATCTTCTACAGTCACAACCATCGCACAAGTAGCAGCATTCGAGTTCGCATCAATAACTGTCCATGTCACAGTCGTACTACCTTCAGGATACGTACCACTTGCATCACTTGTTCCTGTGTAATCATTCGTAAAGTTACTGCTACCACAGTTATCCGTTGTCACTGGTGCGCCCAATGTCATCGCTGCTTCACATGTTCCTGCATCCACAGCTTGGGTCACATCCGATGGACAAACAACTGCAGATGGCTCATCATCTACCACAGTTACACTCATCGAACAAGTAGAACTATTTCCACTAGGATCACTTACCGTCCAAACAATAGAAGTTGTTCCTAAACCGTAAGTATCCGTTCCATCAGAAGTATTATTGTAATCATTCGTCACAGTAACGGTCGCAACACAGTTGTTTGTAACGGTAGGAGCAGGAACCATCACCATTGCATCACATGCGCCCGAATCAGCAGATTGTGTAATGTCTGCGGCACAAGCAACTGCAGGTGCTTCACTATCCTCAACCGTAACAGTCCAACTACAGCTAGCAGTATTACCGCTATTATCTGTAACCGTCCAAGTCACAACCGTCGCTCCCTCTACATATATACCACTTGCATCAGAGGTATTGTTGAAGTCATTGATGGCAGAAGCAACACCACAATTATCAGATGTCGTTGGAGCCATTGCCATAATACTCGCTGTACAAACCCCAGGATCTGCCGCTTGTGTCATATCAGCAGGACAAGCAATTGTTGGCATCTCAGTATCTTCAATCGTAACAGTCATTGCACAGGTTGCGCTATTACCGCTACCATCTACTACTGTCCACTCAACAGTGGTAGCACCCAACATATATGTATCGCTCGCATCAGATGTATTATTGAAGTCATTCGATGTAGAGGCCACCGAACAATTATCAGACGTAGTCGGTGCACCAATCGCAACAACCGCATCACAACTACCCGCATCCGTCGATTGTGTAACATCCGCAGGACATGCAATCATAGGCATCTCCATATCCTCAACCACTACATCCATTGCACAAGTAGAAGTATTTCCATTCTGATCAGCAGCCGTCCAAGTAATCGTTGTGCTACCCAAAGCGTATGTACCATTTGCATCACTTGTTCCAGTAATATCATTGGTCAATGTCGCCATACCACAATTCACAACCGCAACAGGTTGTGGAACCGTCACCATCGCATCACAACTACCTGCATCCGTTGCCTGCGTTACATCCGCAGCACAAGCAAGGTCTGGTGCTTCAAGGTCTTCTACCGTAATCGTCATCGCACAACTACTTGTGTTTCCAGCGATATCCGTCACACTCCAAACAACCGTCGTAGTCCCTACAGGATAAGTACCAGAGGCATTTGGCGTATTCGTGTAATCATTCGTCGGTAAGTTCGCGCCACAGTTATCAACAGATACTGGAGTCGGAACCGCAACTGCCGCTTCACATACACCTGAGTCAGCCGCTTGCGTAATATCTGATGGACAGAACAACAATGGATCTTGATCATCCTGTACAATCACACTCATCAAACAAGTAGAAGCATTACCATTCACATCGGTCGCAGTCCAGAATACATTCGTTGTTCCAAATGTATAGGTACTGCTCGCATCACTTGTTCCTGTGATATTGTTTGTAATGGAAGCTACCGAACAATCATCGCTAACAGTTGGACTAGCCACTGTAACGCTTGCTCCACATAGACCAGGATTCGTAACTCCTGTTGCATTTGGCGGACAAGCCAAAGAAGGTGCCGTCACATCATCAACATCTACCGTAATGCTACAAGTAGAAGTATTGCCATTTACATCAGTAGCTGTCCACACAACAGTAGTACTACCTACATTATATGTATCGCTCGCATCAGACGTACTATTGTAATCATTCAATACAGTCGCTATACCACAATTATCAGCCGCAGTAGGCATACCTACAGTCAAGGCCGCAGTACATGCTCCCGCGTCCGCCGTCGTAGCAACATCAGCAGGACAGATGATATCTGGATTCTGATCCTCTGTAACCGTTACATCAAAACTACAACTACCTGTATTACCATGTATATCTGTTACAGTAAACGTAACCGTTGTCGTTCCTACATTATATACACCACTTCCATCCGATGTATTTGTATAGTCATTCATCAAACTTGCAACGCCACAATTGTCTGCTCCACTCACAACAGGAACAATCACATTAGCATCACAATGAGACAAGGCCGCAGGGCGAGAAATATTCGCAGGACATGCAACCGTTGGAATCTCGTCATCCGTAACTGTCACATCAATCGAACAAGTACTTACATTACCTGTAGCATCTGTAGATGTCCAAGTAACAGTCGTAGTTCCTACAGGGTAGGTTCCACTCGCATCTGCAATATTTGTATAATCATTCACTAGGCTAACAGCACCACAACCTCCACCTGTAGTCGGTACAGGAATGAACACGGTTGCTTCACAAACGCCAGGGAAGGCAGTTCGTTGTGTATCCGCAGGACAACTAAGAGTTGGAGGAGTAACATTCTCAACCGTTACAGAGAAGCTACAGCTATTGCTATTGCCATTTACATCATCAATTGTATACACCACATCTGTCATACCCAATGGATAGGTATCGCTCGCATCACTTGTACTATTAAAGTCATTCGTAATACTCGCAACGCCACAGTTATCACCATTCGCAGTCAATGCCGCAGTAACAACCGCATCACATGTACTTGGGTCAGCAGACAAGGTCATATCAGCAGGACAACTAAGAGTTGGCATCTCATTATCCTCAACTGTCACATCCATCGAACAGTTAGAAGCATTGCTATTGATATCAGTCGCAATCCATGTAACCGTAGTTGTACCCAATGGATACGTACCAGAAGCATCGCTACCACCTGTAAAGCTATTGTTCACACTTGTCAAACCACAGTTGTCACTAGAGACAGGCTGAGCGACGGTAATAGTGGCATTACACAATCCTGCATCCGTAGAAACCACGATATCAGCAGGACAAACAATGGTAGGATTCTGAGAATTTGTAACGGTAACATCTAAGCTACAAGAGCTACTATTACCAGAGTTATCTGTAACAGTCCAAGTGATAGTAGTCGTACCTGGTAGATAACTTCCACTCGCATCGCTTGTACCATTAATATCATTCACGAGAGAAGTAACCATACAATTGTCGCTAGTAGTTGGAGCAGGAACCATAACGGTTGCTGTACAACTATCAGGATCAGTAGCTTGGCTAATATCCGCAGGACAAGTAATCAATGGAAGCTCACTATCTGTCACTTCTACATCAAGTGAACAAGTCGTTGTATTACCATTTACATCAGTTGCTGTCCACATAACCGTCGTTGTACCCAATGGATATGTATCAGAAGCATCAGATGTATTATTGTAGTCATTCGTTACACTTGCAATACCACAAGCATCCGAATTAGTTGGAGCAGCAATCGTCGCAATTGCATCACAACTACCCGAAGTAGCCAATGAAACATCGCTCGGACATGTCAGGCTTGGTGCTTCATTATCAACAACCACAACAATCATCGAACAAGTATCTGAGTTACCCCAAATATCCGTCACTGTCCAAAGAACCACTGTATTTCCAACAGGATACGTATCACTTGCATCCGTACCACTGTTATAGTCATTCACGGTAGTAGCAACTCCACAATTATCACTTACTGTAGGAGCGGCAACGGTAATTGCGCCATCACAGCTTCCTGCATCAGTCGTTCCTCCTACATTCAACGGACAAACAATAGAAGGCTCTTGTTGGTCTTCCACTGTTACTGTCATCATACAAGTAGATAGATTACCCGATCCATCCGTTGCAGACCACACAATGTCTGTAGTACCTACAGGATAGATACCACTTGCATTCGTCGTATTATTGAAGTCATTCGCATAACTCGTTACCGTACAATTGTCGCTTACAGAAGCCGTTGGCATGAAGATAACCGTCTCACATGTGTTAAAGATAGCAGGTTGTGTCATATCTGCTGGACAAGTGAGCGCAGGATCTTCGTCATCCGTAATGGTCACAGTAATCGAACAATCATTAGTGTTGCCATTCATATCTGTAACTGTCCATGTTACTGTTGTCATGCCTGTAGGATATGCCCCTGTTGCATCTGAAGCACCCGTAAAGTCATTTGTCAAGCTAGCAACACCACAGTTATCACTATTTGTTGGAGCAGCAATCGTCAAGGCCGCATCACAAGAACCCGCATCAGCAGATTGTGTGATATTTGACCCACAAGTAATTGCTGGAATTTCATCATCAGATACAATCACATCGAAGCTACAACTTGCAGAGTTACCCGCTGCATCTGTCACAGTATATTCTTCTGTTGTCGTTCCAACAGGGAAGCCAGATCCACTACCCAAACCGTTCGTCAATACTGTATTTGCACTAGGACAACCATCAGTACCTACAGGCGTAGTATACGTAACCGTTGCTGTACAAGATCCTGCATCTGTACTAACTGACATATTCGCAGGACAGCTGATTGTTGGAAGGGAATCATCTTCTACCGTTATAGTCATCAAACAGCTAGAGCTATTACCCACTCCATCCGTTGCCGACCAGTTGATAGTTGTTACACCCAATGGGAAGGTTCCACTTGCATCCGTAGTACCTGTAAAGGTATTATCATAGGTAACGCCTGGACAATTATCGCTTACCATTGGAGCAGGAATCGTCACAGAAGCATCACACGCGCCACTCGGAGTTGAAACCGTCTGATCAGGAGGACATGTCAGCATAGGAGCCTCATTGTCTGTCACAGTTACATCAAAACTACAACTTGCTGAATTACCAGCTGCATCTGTTACCGTGAACTCCTGTGTGGTTGTACCCAATGGGAACAAGTCTCCACTTGCCAATCCACCCGTTTGCATCGTTGTAGCACCTGGACAATTATCGTTACCTGAAGGAGTAGTAAAGGTAACTGTTGCACCACACGCTCCTGCATCTACATTTGTAGCAATATTCGAAGGACAGCTAATCGTTGGGTCAAGGTCTTCTTCTACCGTAACTGTGAAGCTACACATAGCCGTATTACCCGAACCATCCGTCGTTGTCCATTCCTCAGTTGTTGTACCAATTGGGAAGAGCGATCCACTACCCAATCCAGCCGTTTGAGCCGTTGTTACGCCTAGGCAATTATCCGTACCCGCAGGCGCAGTGTACGTAACAATCGAACCACAAGAACCCGCATCCACACTCGTAGTAATATCTGTCGGGCAACTAATCGCTGGATCTTCATCATCCATTACCGTTACCACCATTGAACAAGTATCTGTATTGCCCCAAATATCTGTTACAGTCCACAATACCGTTGTACTACCCAATGAATACGTATCACTTGCGTTAGAAGTATTATTAAAGTCATTAATAGCCGATGCTACCCCACAGTTATCAGATGTAATCGGCAATCCAACCGTTACTGTAGCGGTACATGATCCAGCGTCCGTTCCGACAGATACTGGCAATGGGCAAACCACAGAAGGAGCCTCATCATCTGTAACCGTAATCGTCATCGTACAACTAGAAGTATTACCACTTCCATCCGTAGAAGTCCAATTAACCGTGGTCATCCCTACAGGATAAATACCACTTGCATCATCAGTATTATTGTAATCGTTGAGATAAGTAGCAGCAGCAGAACCAGAACAATTATCTGTCACTGTAGGCTCATCTGCAAAGACAACTGCCTCACAAGCATTTGCTAAAGCTGTTTGCGTAATATCCGCAGGACAAGTTGTGACAGGATCTTCCACATCAAATACCGTAATCATGAAGCTACAGCTTGCAGAATTACCTGCTGCATCCGTCACAGTATATACCTCCGTACTCGCACCCAACCCAAAGCTACCTCCACTTCCGAGGCCACTGGTCAATGCAGTACTTGCGCCTGGGCAATTATCAAGACCTGTAGGTGCAGAATAAGTAACTGTAGCCGCACATGCTCCAATGTCTGTATTCGCTGTAATATCTGATGGACAAGTAATCGTTGGATCTTCATCTTCTTCAACCGTAATCATGAAGCTACAACTTGCTGTATTACCTGCTCCATCCGTAACGGTATATACCTCTGTAGAAACACCTACAGGGAATGATCCTCCACTACCCAAACCACTTGTTTGTGCAGTACTTGGGCTTGGACAATTGTCAGTCCCTACTGGGGTTGTATAGGTAACAATCGCATTACATGAGCCAGCATCCACACTTGTCACGATATCCGTAGGACAACTAATGCCTGGCTGCTCATTATCAAGAACCGTAATCGTGAAGTTACAACTCGCGCTATTACCTGCAGCATCCGTAACGGTGTAAGCTTCAGTCGAAACGCCCAATGAGAAAGTACTACCGCTACCTGTACCTGCAGTTTGAGCCGTAGTTGCTCCTGGGCAATTGTCTGTTCCTACAGGTGTTGTATACGTAACGAGGGCACTACATGTACCACCGTCTACGCCCACTGTAAGACTTGCAGGACAACTAATCAATGGATTCTCACCATCATTAATCGTTACATCGAAGCTACATGTAGCCGTATTACCACTACCATCTGTAACCGTATAAACTTCAGAGCTTGTTCCGACAGGGAATTCTGAGCCATTACCCAAACCGCTGGTCAATGCCACTGTTTCACTTGGGCAATTGTCTCCAGTTGTCGGCATATTATACGTCACAATAGCCCCACAAATACCTGCATCAACCCCTTGTGTAATTGGGCTTGGACAAATAACCGTTGGCATCTCATTGTCAGAGATAATGATATTGAAGCTACAACTGGCCGTGTTTCCACTACCATCTGTAACCGTATATTCCTCTGTAGTTGTTCCTAGTGGGAATGTACTACCACTACCCAAACCAGCTGTCAATGCTGTGCTCTCTCCCGTACAATTATCTGTACCCACAGGAGCCGTATAGTTCACAACCGCATCACAAGAAGCAGCATCTGTATTCACCGCTATATCCGTAGGACAGGTGATTTCGGGATCTTCGTTATCCAAGATAGTCACGGTCATCGCACATGTCGATGTATTACCCGAACCATCTGTCGCGGACCACACAATCGTTGTCAGTCCGAGTGGATATGTATCCGTTGCGTTGGTTGTACTATTGTAGTCATTGCCGAAAGTTGTTCCTGGGCAATTATCCAATGGAATAGGTGTATTCACCGTAACCATCGCATTACAGCTATCTGCATCTGTATTCTCCACTACATTTGCAGGACAAATAATAGAAGGAGCTTCATCGTCTGTAATCGTAATGGAGAACGAACAACTAGCAGAGTTTCCACTAGCATCCGTTACCGTAAATGCCTCTGTATTTGTACCTAATGGGAAGAGCGAACCACTACCTACTCCCGCAGAGAGGCTTGTACTTGCTCCCGTACAGTTATCTGTACCTGTAGGCTCTGTATAAATGACAATTGCCGCACAGATACCTGGGTCACTACTTTGTGTAATATCAGCAGGACATGTAATCTGTGGCAATTCACTATCTTCAACTGTAATCGTAAAGCTACAGCTTGCTTCATTGCCTGCTGCATCTGTTACGGTATACGTTTCTGTATTCATGCCCAATGCAAAGCTTCCGCCACTACCCAGACCAGCAGTCAGAGCCGTACTAGAAGCAGGACAATTGTCTGATCCTGTTGGAGCCGTATACGTTACAACCGCCGTACAAACACCCGCATCCGTATTCACTGTCATATCGGCTGGACACGTAATCGTCGGATCTTCATCCTCTTCAACCGTAATAGTGAAGCTACATAGGGCTGTATTGCCAGCTGCATCCGTTACTGTATATTCCTCTGTGGTACTTCCTACAGGGAATGCAGAGCCACTACCCAAACCTGCTGTTTGAGCCGTTGTTTGGCCAGGACAATTGTCAGCATCTGTTGGAGCCGTATAGGTCAGTATTGCATCACAACTACCCGCATCCACACTTGCTGTCATATCTGATGGGCAACTAATCGTTGGCAGCACATCATCTACAATCGTTACAGTCATTGTACAAGTAGATGAATTACCTGCTCCATCTGATGCTGACCATTCAATAGTCGTTACACCCAATGGATAAGTTCCACTTGCATTATTTGTATTCGTATAGTCGTTTCCAACATTGAGTACCGCACAATTATCGCGCGTATTCGCATTCAATACCGTTACGGAAGCATCACAACTGGTAGAGGAAGTAGACTGCGTAATATCAGCAGGACAGGTCAATTGAGGAGCCTCTGTATCTTCTACCGTAATGGTGAATGAACAACTAGAGGTATTTCCTGCTGCATCCGTTGTACGATAGCTTTCTGTCGTGGAACCCACTGCGAATGTACCGCCACTACCAAATCCAACCAATTGGAGGGTAGAAACGCCAGGGCAGTTATCCGTACCAACAGGCGTTGTGTAAGTCACAACCGCACTACAATCTCCTGCGTCATTCCCTACTGTAATATCTGTTGGGCAAGTAATAGCAGGAGCCTCATTGTCTTGTACCAAAATCGTGAATGAACAACTAGCCGTATTGCCTGCGCCATCTGTAGCGGTATAGGTTTCTGTATTTGTACCCAGAGCAAATGTGCCTCCACTACCTGAGCCACCCGTAAGTGCCGTACTCACACCAGGACAAGCATCTGTACCTGTAGGAGCCGTATACGTAACAACTGCATCACAACTTCCAGCATCTGTACCTACTGTCATATTCGCAGGGCAACTAATCAATGGATCGGTATCATCTTCTACTGTAATCGTCATCGAACAAGAAGAAGTATTTCCTGCTCCATCTGCTGCAGACCATTCAATGGTCGTAACGCCTAAACTATAGGTATCACTTGCATCAGAAGTTCCATTAAAGTTATTATCATAAGTAACCCCTGGACAATTGTCTAATACAATAGGACTACCGATTGAAACGGTCGCATCGCAGTTTGTACCCGCAGATACAATCTGACTTGGCGGACAACTAATCGTTGGATCTTGTGTATCTTCTACCGTAATCGTAAAGCTACAACTAGCCGAATTGCCTGCTGCATCTGTTACAGTATATACCTCCGTAGCCGTTCCAACTTGGAAGAAGCCTCCATTTCCGAGTCCACTTGTGAAAGCAGTTGTTGAGCCAGGACAATTGTCTGTTCCAACAGGAGGCGTATAGAATCCAATTGCTGCACAAAGTCCTGGCGTATTCGCCAATGTCATATCCGCAGGACACGTAATGCTCGGATTCTCTCCATCCACAACAGTCACCGTAAAGTCACACGAAGCATTATTGCCCGCGGCATCCGTTACTGTGTATTCCTCTACATTTGCTCCAAGAGCGAATGTTCCTCCACTACCCAAACCATCACTCAATGCAGTAGATTGACCTGTACAGTTGTCTGTTCCTGTTGGGGCAGTATAGGTCACAACTGCATCACAACTTCCAGCATCTGTATTGGCGGTCATATCCGCAGGACACGTAATGTCTGGATCCTCATCATCTGTAATCGTCACTGTCATTGTACAAGTAGATGAATTACCAGAACCATCTGTAGCAGACCATTCAATGGTCGTAACGCCTAATGGATATGTTCCACTTGCATCACTAGTACCATTGAAATCATTTCCATAGGTCGTACCTGTACAATTGTCTAAAATCACAGGCGATCCTACTGTAACCGTACCGTCACAGGTTCCTGCATCTGTATCATCCAATACATTCGGCGGACAAACAATCTGAGGAGCTTCTGTATCTTCTACTGTAATCATAAAGCTACAAGTTCCCGTATTTCCTGCCGCATCTGTAACCGTATAGGTTTCTGTATTGGCTCCCAAGGAGAAAATAGACCCAGATCCAAGTCCGCCACTTAGGGCAGTAGTAGGATTCGGGCAGTTATCTGTTCCAATCGGCGTTGTATAAGGTACGATTGCACCACATAGACCCGCCGTACTATTTACTGTCATATCAGCAGGACACGTAACGCTAGGATTTTCGGCATCTACTACCGTTACCATAAAGCTACAGCTTGCGGTATTACCTGCTGCATCTACTACTTGATATGATTCTGTGGTTGTTCCCAATTGGAAAGTTCCACCACTACCCTGCCCTGCACTTAGGCTTGTTGTTTCGCCTGGGCAATTGTCTGAGGTAGTAGGTGCTGTATACGTTACGACCGCATCGCAACCTCCAGCATCTGTATTTTGGGTGATACTCGACGGACAACTAATCGTTGGATTTTCATTGTCATTCACCGTGATTTGCATGGTACAGAATGCAGTAGCTCCCGCACTACTCGTAGCCGTCCATGTAACCAAAGTGGTTCCTACAGGATAGTTGTCTGTAGCATCTGAAGTATTATTAAAGTCATTGACGAAAGTTGAACCGCCTGCTACTACTGGTGCAGGAACAGCGACGTTAGCGTTACATACCCCCGCATCATTGTTTTGGTTGATATCGGCAGGGCAAGCAATACTTACGCTAGGTTCTTCGATATTAACCGTCATGCTACAAGTCGATGTATTACCCGCACCATCTGTAGCTGTCCAATTCACCGTTGTGATCCCGATAGAATAAGTACCCGAACCATCAGATGTCATATTGAAGTCATTCACAACCGCATTGGCTCCAGGACAATTGTCAATCACTACAGGAGAAGCCATATTCACCGTAGCTGTACTACTTGCGACATCCACATCCTGAACGATATCGGCAGGACAAACCAAGGAAGGCGGTTCCGAATCAGGATTGACCGTAATCGTAGTTGAGCATGTAGCTGTATTTCCACTTACATCAATCGCTGTCCATGTAACCGTGGTAGCTCCTTCTGGATAGGTACCACTGGCATCAGGTCCTCCATTATAGCTATTGTTATTCAGGATAAGGCTACAATTGTCGCTCGTCGTAGGCACAGGAACAGAAACCGTCGCTTCACAAGCCCCTAAGTCCATGTCTTGGGTGATACCTGACGGACAAGAAATCGTTGGAGGGGTAACATCCACTATATATACAACCTGCGGACAAGTTGCTGTATTTCCAGCGGCATCCGTTACTGTCCACGTAATAAAATTAAGGCCTTCAGGATAGGTACCCGTGGCATTGGTTGTTCCATTAAAGCTATTGGATAGAGTAGGATTCGGGCAGTTATCTGCGAAAGTCGGAACGCCAACCGTCACAAAAGCATCACAAGCTCCTGCGTCTGTTGGTCGAACGATATCTCCTAAACAACTAATTGTCGGAGGTATATTGTCTACATATACCAACTCAACATTCGAAGTAGCAGTATTACAGCCTCCACCCGAGCAAATTCGCTGACATCTGTAATAGAAATCGTTGGTAAGGTTACCAGTATTATAGGTACTGCTATTTCCCCCTACATTCGTCCAGCCTCCTGTACCCGTTGTACTTCTTTGCCATTGATAGGTACATGTACCTACTCCACCACTAGCAGAAGCCGTTAAGGTAGTACCTGTATTGTAGCAGACCATAGTTCCTCCTGTAATAGAAATAGAAGGATCTGGCGAAATAGAATACGTAATTGTATTAGAGAATGCAACGACTCCACAAGCATCTGTCACCCGACGACGATAGCACATTGTTGTGCTAAGTGTAGGTGGGTTATAAGTAGTACCTGTTGCACCAGAGATATTGGAGAATCCACCAGAACAGTTTGTCTGTTGCTGCCACTGATACGTATAAGGAGGAAGTGCTCCAGAAGCACTTGAAGAGTTGCCAGTAGATCCAGGGTTCCAGCCTACACAACCATTTCCTCCTCCGCTAATTGACCCAGCAGATAAGGTCGCAGCAGAACCCGAAATAACCAATCGATAGTTTCCTTGTTGGCTACAACAGAAACCCTCAATCGTTAGAGAATAACTTCCAGGACATAAACCTCTGCTAATACGAGAGCCTCTAAAACCTACTGAATTGTTACAGGCATCATCATTTTGCGTGATATTATTGGTACAACGAGCTGTACCTAAATACATATAGGTATCATAAGTCGTTGTATTTCCACAGGTCTCGAAAGTCCAAGTTGCTCCATATGGAATGGTTACACGATACTCAGCATCAGTCGTCTGAGCATCTAACGAACAGTTATCGTATACTCCTGGCGGAGGTCCAGGAACCGTGTTTCCTGAGAAGGTCCCAGGTGCAGTAACGTTTGCCACTCCATTGGTTTGGGCGACCAAATCGGAGCTTAAACAAAGGGTTAAAAACCAACATAAGCCGACTTGACAAAGTCGGCGAGAGAAGCTTAAAGATAGGTCTAGAGGATATAAAGGTCGGGAGTAAATTTGTTTCATAAGCCTCGGTTTCCTAAGATGTAAATCCAATAGTCAAGTAGTCAGTAAGAGGGTCGCAGTGTCTAAATTTTGTATAAATTGTTAATTGCTTAACAATTTCTTCATGTAACAATCCTAGTCTTTCTGTAGCAGTTTCGCGTTGAATTTATAAAAATTCATTCAAATTTCCTTGATTCTGCAATATATTATTCCATTTAACTAAAAATAGTTACCCCCTTTTGCAAAAACTCCTCAAGAAAACCATGTAACATTAGGCTAACAATCGTTTGTTTCTTAGGCAAGTACGTATGTCAACCCTAAAAATATTCTTACCTATTTTGTCGCCTAAAAGTGTAAATATCTGTACTTTTGACTGCCATAAAACGCCCCCCAATTAACCCTATTAAGATGCACATAAAACATATCTTTCTACTCTTATTTTTTGCCTTATTATTGTCGGTCTCTTGTTCGGAAAAACGCCCAGAAAACGCAGAATGCGCCGATTTCTTGGCAAAAAAGGTAACGGGTTTACCTGCGGGTCATACCGATGATTTTCATCAAATGAAGTACTGCAGTGATGGCAAATTAGACTCATTAGATGCGCAAGTTTTCCATCCCCAACCCGTCATTTTTATCCTTAAGGAATTGTACAAAGAAGGGACTGTACCCACCTACCAAGACCTTTTAGACAAATTAGTAGAATATAAATCAACAGAGACGTATACAGTTGTTCGTCAACAAACCAAAATTGGTCTAGCAATCGAAAAAATGCAGGTCAATGCCGAGAATTGGCAGGATACGAAACCGATGTTACTCGAATTGGTGGAACTCAATATCCCCAATCCTACAGATTCCCTACTCGCCCAATTTCCTGATGCCATCGAACAATTTTACAACACACATCAAGACTCGAATTGGACATACAAACAATTCTTCATGAGCTTCCAATCAGATTCTGCCACTCGCTTTATCATTGATCGATATTACCCAATTGATAGCATCCAATAACATTGCTTCAAAAAGGGGAGGATTATATCCTTGTACTTAGCTCGCGACTGTATGTGGACACATATTGACTGTACTGAACGCATATTCTATTGCAATGAAGGTAGGTGTCAACTGTACTGAGCGCATATTCTATTGCAATGTAGGCAGGAGTCGACTGTACTGAGCGCATATTCTGCTGCAATGTGAGTAGGTGTCAACTGTATTGAGCGCATATTCTGTTGCAATGTAGGCAGGTGGCAACTGTACTGAGTGCATATTCTGTTGCAATATGAGTAGGTGTCAACTGTACTCTGTCCTTATTCCCTGACAACATGAGTAGAGGCAAGTCAGAAGTGTCCATATTGACCTATAAAATATGCTTTATTGGGCAAAATCTCATGTAGCTGTTGAACAAATCTCCTACTACCTACCCAGAACTTCTCCCAAAACCAAAAGCCATCTTGCAAACCCAATTGCAAAATGGCTTTCAGCAAATATCCAAATCGATAACGAATTATTTCTTTCTTCCTACGAAGATCATATATTCCCAAACCCCTAGATAGGCAGAACGTTCTTCATCTATTACAGGCTCAAAATGATCTCGCAAAAGCGGCGTTAAATGCCCATCCATTCGAACATGGTTATTGCCCATATGTTGCTTAAACCATTCGAACCGAGAATCATGGAAGTCTGTTACTGCAATTAATCCTCCAGGCTTTAAATCTTCTTTTGCTTGAAGAATAAGATCGGCCCATTGAGGATTAATCATTGTCAATGAATAAGAAAAGACCACACAATCCAAAGAATTGTTGAAAGTCTTATCCCCTTTCATATAGGGTTGTTTCAAAAGAGTAAGTCGGTCTTTGTAAGCAGAAAGGTTCTGCGTAGACTTCGCAATCATATCATCAGAAACATCTACCCCTATCATTTGGGCATCAGGAAATCGTTTGGCAATTCGGCTCAGGTTGTAGCCCGTTCCACATCCTACTTCAAGGATTTTTGGCTTAGGCACTTCCAAAGGCAGTCGATTGATGAGGTCAATTCTCCCAAATAAAAACGACCAACGTGTCAAATCGTAAATAGCAGCATGCAGCTTATAGTAGCTTTGCATATTGGCCGTTTGGTCGTTCTCATTGGTTGAGATTTTCTTATGTAATGTATTATCCGTCATGTTTTGTCATTAAATTAGTAGCATGAGCTAAAATACAAATAGACCTGTTACTTAACAATTCCTAAATACACACTCGCGTATAAGCCAAAACGATCTTCATAGTGTATTTGTCCTACATTGTCTTTAGAGAAATCTACTTGATTTAGTACGAAATCAGGGAAAAAGCTCACTTCCTCTGCAGCCGAACGTAAAAGAATGCGGGTTCCTGGTCGGCTATTCTTCAAGATCAATTCCCACTCTTCCTCCAATGCAGGCACATCATTGGCCGCAAGCCAGTCTTGGTGATCCAACAAAATGTAATGGCTGTAATCACTTGGATTCTCCTTAAGGTATTGACTCAAGGAACAAGTGTTTGTCTCAATGCGGTTTACTCTTGACCGAATGATTGGAAAATTGTCCTCTTTCAAATACTCTGGACAACACTCTTTGGTGTATTTTCCATTCACAATCAATCTCCAGAAATAATTGTCTTGCATAGGCAATTCCATGAAAAGATGCTCGAAGCACTCTTTTGCATATCCAATAATGCCATTCTCATATTTGGCCTCGACTAACTTCTGTTGGCTCTTTGGCACACCCGCCAAAGACATGGTCACATGTTGATTTACAATCAGTTTTGCGAAATTGCTATCGAAGAGCTTGGGCGCAAACTCTTTATATAGCTTGGTTTGTGTCTCTAAATCTTTTGCGTTAATGGCTCCAACTACCTCATCGTAAATCCCCATCAGTTTCAAACATTGAATCATCATATAGGCCAATGCCCCCGAAGTGCTATGAAAGTAATAGCTGTTTCGTAGGCCTTTACCATTGAAGTACCGATGAATATTTCGGTCCCAATACTTCTGAGCAAAATCAGGGAGATATGTACGTAAAGATTGCTCATAAAAGGGCTTTGCTTTTTCATGAACTCCATCTCCGAAGTAGTCAAATAGATTCGTATAATCAGAATGAAGGAACAATGCCCTTTTTAGCTCTAGCACAGAATTCTGGCGGAAGTTCAAATCAACACAATGGATTTCGGCGGGATCATCCAATAGGTATTCCAAAGCATTACAGCCTGCACTCGTAATCATCACGATACGGCTATCATCTTGGAGGTCGAGTAGTTTTCGATCACATCGAGGGTCTTCGCAACAAACATTGTAAATTAGGTTTTTTCCATGAACGGATTTAAAAATCCAATCTTGCAATAATTTAATCATGTCTACAGTTTTCGTTTTATTTTGTCCAAAGTCTAATGAAGTGTATCCAATAGTTATCAAAAATGACCCAGCCCAATTCAAATTGTAAAGGGTGCAAACAACTTAATTTGGGCAACAAGTCTGAAGTAAATAGGCAATTTTAATATAGTAATCATCCCTAATCGGAATGTTCTTATAAGGTATCAAATAATCTTTTTTCTTGCAGCAATTCCCATCAAAAACCACATAAAGTTTACACAGAACCTACGTTATGATAAAATTAATCCATGACTCTAGTCAAATATTCGTATCTTAATCGGCCGTACAATCTCCCATTATAAACATGAAGCTTTCATCCATTGCCTCCACACTTGTCATCCTCATTGCTAGTGTGTACATCCTCATCGCAATTGAGGGGTATTTAATTCCCCTTATCGTTGCACTCATCATTTGGTTCATTATTGATGCCATTAAGGATGGTCTCGAAACCATCCCCTTTATTCGCGATAAAGTTCCCAATTGGATCAAGAGCATTATGCCTTTTCTGGTATTGGTATTTGTTCTAGGGATGCTAGTTGAATTACTTATCAGCAATATCCAACAATTGGCACAGGTTATTCCCCTTTACCAATCCAATATCCGACGGCTCAATGAGGTCTTTATGGCAACCTTTGAAGTGGATGCCATTGCATGGTTAGAAAATTATGGGCGAGAATACGATTTCACAAACATCCTACAAAACTCTCTGAATGCTATTTCAACTATCTTGAGCGATGGCTTTATGATTACGATTTATGTCATCTTCATCATAGGAGAAGAGGCGATGTTTACTAAAAAGCTCCGCCTGCTCTATAAAGATGAGGCACAATATCAACGAATGCAGAAAATCATTGCCAAGATATCAAAGTCTTTCAGTAGCTATATCACCTTGAAAAGCCTAGTAAGCTTAGTGACAGGCGTTTTGAGCTACGGTATACTGCGTTTTATAGGGATAGATTTCGCCCTATTTTGGGCTTTTCTCATCTTTGTTCTCAATTTCATTCCTAATATCGGCTCCCTTATTGCCACTATGTTCCCCGTATTAGCAGCGGTTTTACAATATGGCGAATGGCTCCCAGCCCTATGGGTATTCATAGGAGTGGGTTCCATACAAATTATTGTAGGAAACTTCGTCGAGCCCAAGCTGATGGGAGATTCGCTCAATATTAGCTCCCTCGTTGTCATCATTGCCTTGGTCACTTGGGGGGCCATTTGGGGAATTCTAGGCATGATTTTGAGCGTGCCCATCACCATTATGATGATTATCATCTTCTCCCAATTTCATTCGACCAAGCCCATCGCTATTATGCTCTCCCAAAATGGGGAAATTGATGCACTATAAATCTCCTTGGGTATATTGCATTAAGTAGGAAAGGAAAGCCTCGTGTTTGGCGAGTCCGATTCTACTCTCATAATCCCCTACAGAGAAATCACAATAAAGGCTGTTGAGCACAATCCCACTTAAGTCCGTCTCCTCCCCCCAAAAGCTCAATTGAGATCGGAAGCTCCTCAAAGGATCTCCTCCCATAAGGTTGCTATGAACAATGAAGACAGGCTTCTCGTGGGTCTTAGCAAGCTCTTTCAACTTGGTATTTAAGCGTTTGTAATGGTACTTCTCATCCCCATCGGGTGGCGCAAAAAAGACCAATCCAATTTCATCACTCCCCTCCCAAACTCCTTCCTCAAAGGCGTCTTGTGCAGGAAGCGCCAACACAATTTTGCCTTCGTACTCCCGAAATTCCGATCGAAATTCCCGCAAAAAACCCATTAACATTTCACGTCCTTTCCCTTCTACTATATCTCCAATGAACACAATTCGCTCAGGCAGCTTACGTCGTGTGCGCAAAAGCATGGCAGATATATGGGTCAATACATGTTCAAATGCAACTTCGGAAGGCTCAACGTCATGGGGGTTTCGAACCTCAAAAGCCAAAGAATACCGTAGGTCAAAGTAATTGATAGTTGTCAATACGGTATCCAGTATATTGCGTTCATAGTAGCGCGATTCCCCCATTGATTCTCCTGTAGGCAAATCCAATGTGGTTTCTACCAACCATGAATCTAGTCCATATTGTCGGCTTAAGCGCGCGTTTTCCTTGAGCCTTTTTGTATCACAGGCTTGCTCCAATGTTAGCCCCCCCATCACAGTTACCCCTAAACGTTCAGGCTGATCATCTTTTCCACATCCCCATCCTATAAAAACACACAACAAGAGCAAGATAAGTAGTCTATGGTAATGCATACGAGTCTCTCTTTTTCCCAAATTTTTCAATCTTCTGTATATACTTGTGCAACTTTCTTTCTAAAAGTCCGTCTCTTACAATGAGTACATTAGGTTTATTAACAGTCAAAAAGGAATTGCTTATTACACGAATATAAATACACACTCACATGAAAAAAAAACTATTAAAGCAGTATGACAGGATCACACAGAAGATTCTGGCTTTTCGAACCAAAATTCTGGACAAACTCAAGACAAATCTCCCCCGTTCTCGTAAGCAACAACTTCTCAACCGACTTCACCTCCTCACCAAACAATGGAACAACCTCCGCAAACAACTGGGCATGGCTACTGTAGGAGCAGCCATGACACTCTTTCTTGGGTTTAATACCTCCCAAGCACAGAACCTAACGTTTGTTGAAAGATTCGATTCCGACAATCCACTTATCAATGTAGATGGTATTACGATGGCAGGCCTACCAGGCTTCGCAGACCTCGATGACGACGGAGACATTGATTTACTTATTACCGCTCAAGATAGTAGCTATAACTATCCCCTCATTCAGGAGTATTACAAAAACATTGGAGATGCACAAAATCCCAATTTCGCTCACCAAATCGGAAGTGCTAATCCCCTCAACTTTCTGAATAACGGAGGTCGACAAGATGCAGCCCCCGAATTCGTAGACATTGATGATGATGGAGACTTTGATTTGTTCATCGCTTCCTATGATTCTACCTCTGGCGGATCGGGCTTTAGTTATTTCGAGAATACAGGAGATGCCCAAAATCCTGTATTTACTGAAAGAACAGGAAGCGATAATCCAGCTGATTCTGTGGCCTCAACTTACAGTGTCTCTCTAGCATTTGTGGATATTGATGATGATGGCGATTATGATCTCTTCTCTGCAAGCGCAGATACATCATCAGGTTCCTATTATCCTCTGGCCACTTTCTATCGCAATACTGGAGATGCCCAAAATCCTGTCTTCGAGGAAAGCAGTGCCGACAATCCCCTTGCAGGAGAAGAATTTGGCTACTTACCTTTCTTCTCATTCGCAGATCTTGATGGAGATGGAGACTATGATGCCTTTATCACAAACTCTCAATACAATGCCTCCTCTGAAGAATATGAAACCTTCCTTCTCTATTATGAAAACACAGGCGATGCGCAAAACCCCGCCTTCACCCTCCGAACAGGATCAGACAATCCTTTTGATGGAGAAATATTTGGGTATGGTGCCATGCCAGAGTTTGTTGATATAGACGGAGATGGAGACTTAGATTTAGCTGTGGGGGCAGTAGATTACCAAGCCAACATACGCTATCTTGAAAATACAACAGGACAGGTAAGTGCTGTATCTCCCGATTTAGCTGCACAAGGCTATGCCCTTACAAGCTACCCCAATCCGTTTTCTCACTCCACAACCATCGAATACGACATTCCAACTCCCCAACAGGTGGAAATAATTCTGTATGACCAAACGGGTAAAGTTGTCCATAGCCAAAATCCTGTATATCAATCGCCAGGCACCCACACCTACAATTGGGCTGGCACTGATGCAAACGGGAATAAGTTGGCAAATGGCATCTATATCTGCCAAATTAAGGTTGGCAATAGCCATATGACGCATCGGATTCTCCTCCAACACTAATTCACTTATCCGACTCATATAAGAAAAGCCCTACACCATTCAGTATTTGGTGTAGGGCTTCTCCATTTTATATACAATAATTTACCTCATTTATCAGTCCTTAATAAAATCCCTTGATCGTCGATTTCCTAATCGGGCAGCCCAGCTCTCCCCTGTATAGCTCCCAACCCAAGCCAAGACAAAGGCAATTCCGCCTCCAATCAACAGGCGATCCCATGCAAAGCTAAAGAAACGATAGGGAGTAAAGAAGGTGATGAGAAAGGTGGATAAAACCGCTAAGAATGCACCAATAGAAGGCTCCATGACCCGCACATTAGGCGATAAAAAGCCGATAAGTAAGCCACCTAAGAAAAATGCCAGCAACATCATCCCTAACTCCAATCGTAAATGCATAGAACTTGATACATAAGAACCTCGTACCAAATCCATTACAAATCGGCCGATAAACAACTCTAGGCCCATATAAGCGATATAACTAATAAATATCCATGTTGTCGATATCCTTGTCTCTTTTCTCATCTTTACTTTATTATATTTTTATATATACGCAAACTAGTTATTTATTACTAATCTATCAACTAACATGAGAATCAATAGCATTGTATGCCTTTTATGCCTAATGGCACTTCAAGCAACAGCACAACCCACCTCCAAAGTCATCATCTTCTCTAATAACCAGATGCCTTTCTACCTCTTTATCAATGATATCGTGCAAAATGAAGAACCCGCTAAACGGGTTATTGCAACCAATATCAAAACAGAATATAGTGCAATGCGCATCCTCTTTGAAGGGGATCTCCCAGAGGAATTTGTACAAAGCAATATCTATACACCCTTAGGGGAAACCGTTACCTATCAGATTAAACGAAATTATATGGGAAAGTTTACCCTACAATATGTAGGAACGGGCCCAAATGATGGATCTGCAGACCCAACAGACCTCAATTCTTATGCTGATTTTATCGCGAAAGGAACGAGTTCCTCTACTAAAAGCCCGACTCATTCTACCACACGCGTATATACGCCTCCTAGCGTACTTGAAAAGAAAAAAAATCTTACCACAGATGAACGCTATTTCAAAGCCCTATCCTTAATTGAAGAAGGGGGTAAAGAAGTAGTACAAGCAAAAGAATTGCTAGAAGGAATACTTGATGAAGACCCAACCTATGGCAAAGCCCATTATTCGCTGGCCAAGTTGTATGAAGGCCCTTATAAGGAGCCCAAAAAGGCAAGAGATAATTACAAATTGGCTTTAGAGGCTAGCCCAACTTACCCTGATACATATTGTGATTATGCAGCTTTTCTTGCCCAAGATAGCGAATATGCAGAAGCCCAAAGCTTACTCGATAAAGCATTAGATATACAAGGAACCAATAAATCACGTATCTATCGTCAATATGGCATTCTCCATGAACTTCAACAACAGTATGATCTAGCCCTAGAGCACTTCCAAAAGGCTGTGCAATTTGCTATGACAGATGCTGAAGTTCAGTTGGCGAATGATGGACTGAAGCGATGTGAGAAGAAACGAGACATTCTTGCTCCTGCCCCTACTGAATAGGAAGCAATAAGCTCATAAAAATGAAAGCCTCAAAGCCCACATGGATATTGTATCGATGTGGGCTTTGAAAATCCTAGAACAATCCTTCTAATATTCCCCCTTTCGCAGCCATCGCATCTACTCGTTTCGTTACCTTGGGATCTTCAACCAAAGGAGGAGCATGATGGGGTTTGATTCGAGCATCAATGACCATAGGCCCTCTACATCCCCAATGCTTAAAGGCAATAAAGCTATCCACTCCATATATATCATGGGAGGGATTCGATCGGGTGAAGGTCACCCACAAGAAGTTTTTGAGTTTTCGCCCCACAAAGTCGCTGTCATCCACCAGTACAATCATCGGGATACCTTCTAGGCCTCGCACGCTTTTCATGAATTCACAAAAATGTTCAACCGCTGCTCGTGCCGCTTTGGCCTCTACAAATTTGGGGGCATTGATGGTCAATACACCAGGTAGAGCAAACCTAGGATTGTTAAAGCCTTCGGGCAATCGAAAGTCTTCTGGCAATGTGGAAGAAAGCGTTCGTTTGGGTTCGCCTGCCGCCGCAATCACCACCTTTGAGCCCGAATTGAGGCCTGTACCCGAATAATCGAGAGTATCCATGGTGGTTCGCGTTTGGAAATGCAAGTCTCTCGTCAGGTCAATGCGTTCCAGCACATGTTGGAAGAAGCTCCCTATATCCTCAATATGCAAATCAGGCTTATCCTCCTTTGCAGCAATCATCAGGTATTTCGCCAAGGAAGCTTGCCCGAATCCCAATACCGAATTGGCAATAGTCAAGAGTTCCTGCGGAATTCGCTCTCCATAAGGTACATACCGTTCGCTCCCGATGGCGAGGAGTAGAGGGTGTACCCCTGCTGCATCGACCGCATGCATTGCATGTAGCCCAGGTAGGGTTGCAGGAACCATAGGAGCCGTTACTTCATGAATCAAATGCCCGAAACTGGTATCTTCTTGTGGAGGCCGCCCCACTACCGTAAACGGCCATATTGCATCCTTGCGGTGATATACTGCCTCGACTTCCATGACAGGAAATTGGTGTTGGAGGCTATAGTAACCGAGGTGATCCCCGAACGGCCCTTCAAGCTTCGTTTTTGTGGGGTCGATGGTTCCGACTATACAAAAGTCTGCATCGGCTGATAGGCAATGTCCATTCACATATCTATACCGAAAACGTCGATTGGCAAACATCCCTGCAAACATCAATTCGGATAGGCCTTCAGGCAAAGGCATCACTGCGCCGAAAGTATGTGCAGGAGGCCCCCCAATAAAGATGCTCACACGCAACTTCTCCCCTCTCGCCACTGCCTTGGAATGATGTACGCCTATTCCACGATGAATCTGATAATGCAGTCCGATTTCCTTATTCTGTATATAGTCATTCCCTCCTAATTGTACACGATACATTCCCACATTCGATTTCATCACGCCTGGATGTTCCAAATCCTCTGTATAGACTTGGGGCAAGGTAATGAATGCGCCTCCATCCATTGGCCAAGATTTGATTTGGGGCAATTGATCAATGGTCGTTTGCCCATACTCAATGGGAGCCTTCATCCATGACCTCCTTGGCAGCGCACGCAAGGCTGTGAAGGGAGCGCGCAGAAAGCTAAAAGGTGATTTAAGGAACTGAGTGGGATCTGCCTTCAGTTGGACAACTTGCTTGATACCCGCCAAGCTATCTCGAAAAATGTATTCACATCGTTCGAAGGTCCCAAAAAGGTTACATACTGCAGGAAAGGGACTCCCCTTCACACGCTCAAATAAGATAGCGGGGCCTTGGGCTTCATACAAACGTCTTTGTATTTCGGCTATCTCTAAATTAGGGTCTACTTCTTCTTTAACTCGAATGAGATGCCCCTTCCGAGCCAAATCCTCCACACAAGCACGCATACTGCTATATCCCATAATGCTTCTTGGTTTGCTATGTAAATGTTTCCACTCGTAAAACTACGCTCTTCTCCACTTTGTTTATGTCTATAGACATTCGTACACCAAATGTACAACGGATGTATACATTTCTGACAATATTCGTCAATATTCCCTGCTACGATGGTAAAAAAACAGAGAAGTCACACTTTTTTTGGGTGTCTAAGTCGGATTTACCCCACGTGTCAGCCCGAATCAATCGCGTGTATCCTTACCCCACATTCGTGTTCAAAAAGGGGCATTTATACCCCATTTAGGACGTTTTCCGCCCCTATATGGCACATATGCGTGTTTTATTTGGTACATTGATTGTTCGTTTTTTAAGCGTAAGGAATTAATATTTTAAAACAATCATTCTTAAAAATCATCATGAAGTATCTAATTACAATCTTCTCTTTTATCCTCACATTCAATGTAATATCTGCACAAACGGGAACAGTCGTATTTTTTGCAGAACAAGGAGAATCTTTCTATCTAGTATTGAACGGACTACAGCATAACCAAGAGCCGCTAACCAATGTAACTGTTAATGGATTGAACTCAGAATACTATAAAGCAAAGGTCATGTTTTCAGATCCTGCTTTAGGAAGTATTGACCAACAGATTCAAGTGCCGATTAACCATCAGACGACTTACAGCATTAAACGAAATAAAAAAGGTAAGTATGTAGTACGATTCGGAGGAAGTGTTGTTCTACAAGGTGAGCCTGTTAAGTCGCCTCCAGTGGTACCTTCGCGTCCATCAAATCCGAACCCTACCACAACGGTACATATGCCTTCGATTGATGTAACCATCAATACACCAGACGGAAGCACCACCATGTCTACAGGAAGCATCAGCACAACGATGTCTACAGGAACTGTAAGTACCGTAGGTCATACCACAACGGGAGAAGTAATAGGATGCCCTTTTCCAATGAATGAGTACGATTTCGCTTCTGCTAAGGCAAGCATTCAAAGTGTGACATTCGACGATACGAAAGTGGCAACCGCTAAGCAAGTTACATCTTCGAATTGCCTCACGAGTGCACAGATTGCAGAGATCACTTCTCTCATCGAATTCGAAAGCTCAAAGTTGGAGTATGCTAAGTATGCATACGGATATGTATACGATGCACAAAATTATCACCTAGTGAACAATGCGTTTGAGTTTGAAAGCAGTATCGAAGAGCTTATCGCATACACTGCTAGCCATCCAGCGCCTGTATATGAGCCCGTATATAATGAGCCTGTCTATACAGACCCAATCAATCCTGAGCCTGTACGTCCATACCCTGGCCGTCCGAATGTAAGTGCAAACAATGTTAATTGCCCATTCGCAATGGATATCGTAGCGTTCCGACAAGCAAAATCAACGATTGCAAACCAATCATTTGATAAGGACAAGCTCACCATTGCAAAGCAACTCAGCAGTAGCAATTGCCTAACAGCTGATCAGGTTAAGAGCCTAATGGGAGATATGACACACGAGAGTAATAAGATCGAGTTTGCGAAGTTTGCTTATGACCGTGTATACGATCCTGCAAATTACTTCATCGTAAATGATGCACTCACTTATTCGTCTTCTGTTCGGGAATTGAACGAATATATTCAAAACAGATAAACCCTTTTTCCTAGATAAAGAATTGCCAGTGTCGCCTTTAGGTCTTCCCCGACCTAAAGGCTTTTTTCGTTAAGGGGATGCAGCAATACAGGAGTTTTTCTATTTTCCTCTTTTTCTTATCCCTTCCCTCAAGTATCTTCACGAGAAATCAAACACACCTTTATGAAGCAAGAATTTGAGTATACCCGATCCATACGTAAAACCATTTTAAGTGTAATAGAATCCTATTCCATCAAACAACTCAACCATATCCCTACAGGATTCAACAACAACCTTATCTGGCATTTAGGGCATCTATTGGTTACCGAACAGCTCATTTGCTATCGCCTTGCAGGCCTTACCCCTCATGTAACCAAAGAGTTTATTCGAAGATACCGAATTGGAAGCTTCCCGAAGGGGGATGCAGATGCTGAAGAAATAGGATTTATTAAAGACAATTTCCTCTCTAGTATTGAACAAACAGAGGCCGACTATGAAGAGGGGCTTTTCAAACAATACCATTCCTATATGACCCCTTATGGGTTTCCTCTCAATAGCATTGAAGATGGCATTCGATTCAACAATCTGCATGAAGCCATGCACTACGGGTATATCCTAGCCCTCAAAAAAGCCTTGCCTCAACTCGCATAAAGAACCGAACTAATATGACATACATAAAATACTTTCTCCCCCTACTCTTTGTCTGCTTTCTCTCAACAGGATGTGGGGGCGATGCCTCTAGTGAACAAAATGGAGAGGCTCATGCCACCGCTTCTTCCTCCACAGAATCAAAAGAAGAGCTCGAACAAAAGATTGAAAGTGCCCGCGACCAAATTAAAGCAGGCGAGTATCAAAAGGCTGAGGATATGCTTACAAGCCTTATTCAAAGTCATTCGGAGATGCCTGCCTTGTATTTCCATCGGGCAAGAGCAAGGGCATATGCTAAGAAGTTGCCATTGGCCTGTGAAGACTTCCAAAAGTATATGGATGTAATGCCTAGCGTGCCCGATGAAACGACTCAACCGATTGCACATAAACAGTATGAGTTTGCAGTAAGTGCATTCAATGCCTATCAGTGCAAAAAGTAGAAAGCCTATTGATATAGGTAACACTTACAAAGGCTTTAATTCGAGGAAATCACCTACTAACTGTAGGTGGTTTTATCTCTGGTATGATGATTTATGTTAGGTCTATTAAGAACTAACACGCTCTATTTGTTTCTCACTGTTTGCCTTCATATTCTTATTTCAAGGCATAAGCCCTTTGAACTGGCCACTGGTCTTTATAACCCTTTCGCCATTTTTGGCTAGCCAATTCTTTGTCTGTTGCTAAGCAAGCGTTTAGTTGAGATTTAATAAGTGCTTCATTCATATCTTGGCCAATAAAAACGATTTCATTTTTTCTGTCGCCAAACGTTTTGCTCCACCCCGTTTCAATTTGCTCTTGATTTTCAATAAAGGTTAGGTATTGCATCCGTTTTTTGTATGGCATGCTACTCCACCAAACACCAGCACTATCTGCCTTCAATGACCCTCCAGCTTGACTCCATACCAATGCTTGGTCGGGTCGAGAAGCGAGCCAAAACATTCCCTTACTTCTAATAATAGTAGCAGGAAATTTATATTGTATATAATTCCAAAAACGTTTGGGATCAAAAGGCCTTTTGCTTCTATACACAAAAGAACCAATACCATATTCTTCGGTTTCTGGTGTGTGGCCGTCTTTATTAAGTTCTTTTATCCAACCTGCACTCTGTTGCGCTTCTACAAAATCAAATGATTTAGTATTTAAGATTTCATTAGGAGCAACTTTACTGAAAATAGATTCAATAATACGAGCTGAAGGATTTAGTTTATGAATAGCTGCCTTCAATACACCAAGATGTTCTTTTGTCACCAAATCTATTTTGTTTAGAATAATGACATTAGCAAACTCAATTTGGTCAGTTAATAGATTAACGATTGTACGATAATCCCCTTCCATATCAGTGAGTTTTCTATCCATTAACATTTCTGGGCTACCAAAATCTTTAAAGAAATTAAAAGCATCTACTACAGTTACCATTGTATCAATATAACTGAAGCGAGAAAGGTCAATACCGTTTGTTTCGTCTACAAAAGAGAAGGTTTGAGCCACTGGAACAGGTTCACTAATCCCTGTACTTTCTATGAGTAAGTAATCAAACCTGTTTTCTTTCGCCAGTCTTTCAACTTCAATCATCAAGTCCTCTCTAAGGGTACAACATATACAGCCATTACTCATCTCTACTAATTTTTCTTCAGTACGAGAAAGGGTGTTTTCATTCTTCACCAATTCGGCATCAACATTCACCTCACTCATATCATTAACAATTACAGCCACTTTTAAGCCTTCTTTATTATGAAGAATGTGGTTAAGCAGTGTCGTTTTTCCTGCTCCTAAAAAGCCACTTAAGACGGTTACGGGTAGTTTTCTTTTAACCATTATATTCTATAGGTAGTGTTTTTTACTTGGAGTTACCATAACAAGCCTATTGTACATATAGCTTTCGTTCACTAAAATGCAATAGTGTTGCATATATAGCACAATCCCATTAACTTTGCAACAGTATTGCATTTAGATGAGGTAGCAATGTATGAATGCTAAATGATTCTTCAACACAATTCATTATGTATGAATACCCCCATTCATACCTCTACTTAGTTGTCTACAATTATTGCAATATTATCTGCGAGAAAGGTGCGTAAACCCCATCTCCACTTTGCTGCTTTAGAGCTATCTGTAAATACAAAACATATTGAAATAATAGGTAATAATCATAGCCTATCGTCCGCAGATAGCGGAAAGATTGCTGTTGAAATTCTTTAATGGTTTGTAGGAAGCATTGGAAATTCAAGATGTACTAAGAATTATCTAACGCCACATATTTGTGCTTTCCATCAAATAAAAATTGAAGATCATGACAGTTTAAGGACTATGATTCAATATAGAGGCAACTTTGAGGAGGTAGGTCATCATAATAAACTTATCAAACTCTTATAGAATTGAGAGATTTTAGCCTGAATAATTATCAATGAACCAATTTTAATTAGAAAAAATTCACTTTACTATGTTGCAAAGAAAGTTTGATGAAATAGTTAAGAAAGATTTCCCAAATGCTGTGGGTGCTAAGGATACTTCCATTCATTATCTTGGGAAAATGCAACTTGAGCACAAAATCGACATTTCCAAAGTATTGATGGCTACATCAGTATGTTCAGATGATATTAACATTCCTTCTACAACATTCTTTAATGTTCTATTCGGCCCATTCATTATGGGAGGTTTAGGAGGGCTAGCATTTGTAGGGCAAACTGGCATGGCAGCTTTTGCCCATCATATTCCAGACGGAGGTAGCGCATTCATATTTTATGGCCCTCACATAGGTATAACACTTGAAGGTGATTTGGGGAAAATGTATAGACCTCGCCAAGAGAAAACAGGCAATTCTTGTGGCGCGCTTATGCTAGCGTTAAGCCGCTTTCGAGATGTGAACGATTATAAACCTGTATTGCATGAGGATGACTATCAACAGATGAAATTAAGTAGTTCACCAGAATTTTTTCGGTCTCTTATTGTTAGCTAATTTAGGGTTATGATTTATATCAAATTAACGCCTAATGCTCGTAAAGAGCTTCAAGCCCTTCAGCGCGGCAGTACTTACCGCTTAGGCATGCGTTGCCATGCCATTCTCTTAAGTGATAAAGGCTATTCTATCCCTCAACTCGTGGAGATCTTCGATGTTGATCGCGATACGATTCGAAGCTGGTTCCAACGCTGGGAAGAAAACGGGATATCAGGCCTTTCAGATGCTTCTCGCTCAGGCCGTCCTCCTGTTTTCACTCCACAAGAAGAAGCACAAATCTTGGAAGAAGCCAAGAAAGAACCCATCCAACAAGTAAAGTGTTTCCAGAAAAAGATGGAAAAAAGATTGGTTCATGACCGAGTTTTACGGTCATCCTTTTGCCATCAGTATTCTTCTTCTGAGATTGTTGAAGTTCCTATATCCATATGCTTTTCGGATG
>Ga0163111_10000060_pt1 | contig 60668 bp, 32 predicted proteins | sample CRUFie1St18metaG_FD_109645 | JGI IMG/M metagenome (GOLD analysis project Ga0163111, IMG submission 109645) | Marine microbial communities from the Costa Rica Dome - CRUD Field 142mm St18 metaG | ecosystem: Environmental > Aquatic > Marine > Oceanic > Photic zone | place: Costa Rica: the Eastern...
ATACCCAGCTGGGAATACCTTACTAAAGCGCTTGACCTTCGAATACCCAGCTGGGAATACCTTACTAAAGCGCTTGACCTTCGAATACCCAGCTGGGAATACCTTACTAAAGCGCTTGACCTTGGAATACCCAGCTGGGTATTCCAAGGTCAAGCGTCACCCAATATAATCTCAAATTTCAACAAGAATTGGTATTATATACACTGATAGCCCTTCGTATACTATGCCTTATTTTAGCCTACTGGTTCCCCCTCTACTTTAGAAAAAGTAAGCTTATACTGTAACAAACAGAAAGGAGATTCGACTAATTCGGTAAATCCTTTATATATTCCTAGCTGCTACAATCATATGAAGGGTTTTGATTGATTTTATGCTTCACTCCTATTGACCTAAGACATTGCAGAAAACAGCATTACAAAAACGGTTTTTAGTTCTAGTAAATGAGCATCAAGGCATTATCCATAAGGTATGTCATCTCTATGGAGATACCCCAACGGAGCGCCAAGATTTGTTCCAAGAAATTGTCTTACAATTATGGAAAGCATTCCCTAATTATAGAGGCGAAGCACAGATTTCAACTTGGATGTATCGTGTGGCTCTAAATACAGCCATAACCAGTTTTCGAAAAGCCAAACGTTGGACACTCTGGAAAACAACGAGCATCCAAGATACGACCGAACTCTCATACACCCCTCAATACCCCGAAGAAGATGAACGCTATACCCAAATGATGGCCGCTATCAAACAGCTCAATAAGATTGATAAAGCCATCATTACCTTATTTCTAGAGGGAAAGAAGTATGAAGAAATTGCTGAAATACTCGGAACAACCAACGGGAATGTCCGAGTAAAGATGACACGTATCAAAACGAAACTTCGAAACATGATTAAGCCCAAGAAGTAGTACATTATGGAATTGGACGAAATAAAACAAATTTGGGACAACTACTATACAGCTCCCGAATTGGCGGTAGGAGAAGACAAAATCATTGAGATGACCCAACAACGGTCTCAAAGTGCGCTAGAGAGCTTGAAATGGAGCCTAAAGATCGAACTAGGCTCGATCTTTATTGCATTGCCTATATTCATTATAGCAGGAGCCTTCCAGCCTTTCATATACCTAACCATAGGCATGGCATTCTTCACCACTCTACTGTTAATTGGAGGATTTGGCTGTGCCCGTTACCTCAGAAAACTCAACCGAATCGAACTACATTCGGTCAATATACGGGAAGCCCTCTCCGAATTGGCTCCAACCCTAGAAAAAACCCTGAACCTCTACCTAAAGGTTAATTATATTCTAACGCCTTTCCTCTTAGTCATTAGCGGATTGGTAGGAGCCGCATTTGCCGCAGGAGAAGAGTTAACCCAAATGCTGCACAATACAACATTTCTGGTATCCTTCTCTGTGACAATGTTTATCATGTGGATTCTATGCTACCCCTTTTATCGTTGGTACTATAAACGAATGTACGGCCGATACATAGACGAACTTAAGGAGTGCCTATATGAGCTCCCCGCCCCTCCACTTCCTGCCCGCCATTAACCAATCGCAATCTCTAACATATCCGAATCATGAGCCAAACATCACCCAAAAAATCCTCCGCAATAGTTGTAGCCATTAAGTATATCCTATTTTTTGCAGTTGCGCTAATGGTCGGAATAACGATTGGCAAGCTCGCAAAAGGGGAAAACGTGGGAGCCATAGCAGACAGTATGACGAATATTATTTGGCTACTGCCAAGCCTTCTCCTTGCTGTTTTTATTGTATTGGCGGTACATGAAGGAGGCCATGTGATTGGAGGGCTACTAGCAGGAGATAAGTTTGGCTTTATGACAGTAGGCCCCCTAACCCTCACAAAGGAAAAAGGTAAACTTACATTCAAGATCAACCGAAACTTATCTATGGCAGGGGGACTAGCCTTGATGATGCCCACAGGAGGGAATATCAACGCCAAGAAGCGAGCCCTTATGGTTGCAGGAGGCCCCATCATGAGCCTTATATTCGGCTTACTCATGCTTGCCATCTATCAATGGATAGCCGTTAATAGCATAAAACCCATACAAATACTCATCACGCTCCTATCCTTCACCTCTCTTGGAATCTTCTTGACCACAATCATCCCCTATAAATCAGGAGGATTTATGAGTGATGGTATGCAGCTCCTCAACATCTTTAGAAACAACCCTGAAAGTCAACAGTATTTCGCTATTCTCCAATTATTCGCCATCTCCCAGCATGGTATAAGACCTGCCGAATATGATAGCCAAACATTAAGCACAAGTTTACTCCCCTCTCCAAACATCGCCTTAGTCCTTTCTGCCCACTTATACCATCACTATCATTTCTTAGATAAACAAGACATTCCTAAGGCTAAATATCACCTTGATGAAACGGCACAAAGGCTAAACCACTATCCAGAAGCGTTCCGTTACATGGTTCAGTTGAATATTGTATTCTTCGAAGCCTTCTACCATAAAAATATTGAAATTGCCCAAAGTAATTGGGAACAAGCAGAACCCTTTGCAATCGAAAAAGCACCTTCATACTATATTGCCAAAGCAGCATTAACAAGCCTGAAGGGAGAAACAGAGGATGCAACTCAAGCAATCGCCCAAGCAAAAGAGTCTTTAACACATTCTCAAGATAAAGGCATGAATATTCTATACCAAAGCCAAATTCAACAAATCGAACAACAGATATCCCCCGAAATATAAAAAAAGGCTCGATAGTACTGTCACTACCGAGCTATAACTGCCCTTGCCTGGATTTATAGAAAACCACCTAGAAACTCTAAGTATGTACAAAAAGTGGTTTTACCTTTACTATGTGGTACTATTCACTATTCTATATTTGGGTGAGGTAACGGGCATTTCTGATTTCGACTTTTTAGTGTATTACCACCTTCTTGGTGAGCAATTCATAATCATCTTTACGGGCAATCAAAGTGTAGGTGCCAACACCTACCCCAATTTGTTTTAAGTTTAGCCTCACATTCTGCACATTCGGCAATACTTCTTGTACATACAAGCGTTCTCCTTCTATATTCCACAGTTCTAAACTGAATCTTACAGGTTCAGCAATTTTCACTTCAATATATTCTTGGGTCGGATTTGGATGGATGGAAATCCATCGACTCCAATCTGTTTCTATGGATGTTGGGAAATCTTCTAAGAAGACATCTTCCAGATGGAAATGATTAGTGGTATCTAAATCATCAGGTATCCCTGTTGGCCACACAACTACCACTATATCAGATGATGTTCGCAAAAACATAGACTCCGTAACAGGCACATCTATTTGTATAAAGATGCTATCTTGAGAAGCAATCACTGCCACTCCCCCAAAATCTTCCATAAAGGTAGTATCAGCCAATATTCCATGAGGGACTGTTGTCAACCCAGAATCACCTACATGAAAGGCTATATCAATTCCTCCAGAAGGAACGATGAAAGCATCTGGGCCATTGTTCTTTAAAAATCCCTCGAATTTAGCATCATCACCAAGTTCAATAATAGTATCAAACATGGGTTGGCTCCATTCAAGGTCATAACTTTGTGCGAAGAGATATTGTACAACAAAGAGCCAGCTAATAAATACAAGTAGGGTTCTCATTCAAATAAAACCAATCGACATTCTAATTGTGAATTATAACTGGAAACAAATGTACGACTAATTCATATTCGAAAATTCACACAAAAAATAAGTCTATTACAAATCCAAAACTCTGTTTATATTATGATATATTAACCGTATTACAGTGGAAATGTGACCTCTCCTATTTCTTTTTATCTAAAAATCAGTCATATTACATATCTAAATGTTAGCGAATGGATGTATTCACAGAGATTATAAAGAGTTTATCAAAAGAAGAGGCACGTAACTTTAAGTTGTTTGAACAGCGGATTCGATCAGATAAGTATGATAAAAAATTAGTAAAATTATATGATCTCGTAAGATCGGGAGAGTATGGAGCGAACGATATAGAGCTGGTTTCTATTTTCTATGATGAAACAAATCGAAATGCATTTTATAGGTTAAAACATAGATTAGTTCAGGATATAGAAAAAAGTCTACTTCTCATACATGCAAATAAGGATTCCAATATCAGTATCCTTAATATACTAATGCTCGCACGCATTTTCTACTTCAAACCCAATTACCAACTTGCATATCACTACTTACAAAAGGCTGAAAAGCAGGCTAAAAATATAGAAGCATATGACATGCTATGCCTTATCTATAGTCAATTTATTGAATTAAGCAAACATTATACAGCCATTGACCCGCAAATCTATATTGATAAAAAGCAGGACATGGAAAACATGCTTTTAGAATATAAACGAATTGACTATCTACTCGCAAAAATAAACCATGAACTCAATAAAACGAACTTCGCAGGTAAGAATCAAGCCTTACTTGATCAATTAGAGGAGTTACAAAAAAGCGTAAATCTATTACCTGAGAATCAATCTCCTACTGTAAAATTACAAATTCATAAATGCGTAAGGGAATGCCTTTTACAGAAAAAAGATTTCGCTAATCTGGAGGTTTACCTTAATCAATCTTATTACCAATTCAAATCTGAAAATATATTCACCAAAAGTAACCATTATGAAAAAATTACACTCTTAACGTGGATCATCAATACATTCACCAAAACAAGAAAGTTCCACAAAGCATTTGATTTCACACAAGAGTTGGAAAAAGCATTATTTGCGCATAATAAATTATTCTATGCAAAATATGTTTGGACATATTATCAGAGTTTAACTGTATTATACTCTACATCAGGAAATATGGACAAAGCTATCGAATTGCTAGAAGAGTTGAAGCACAATGCTGATGCCCCAAAAGGAGTATTATATTACGATATATTCATCTACATAAATCTTGTAAAGCTATACTTCAATACAAGCCAATTCAAAAAAGCGAACAATAACCTGCACGTTCTTCTCTATCAGGACAAATACAGAAGTCTAGATAAATCAATTAAATTAAACTTATGCATCACAGAGATCATGATTAGAATGGACATGGAGGATTTACAGTATGCAGCATCTCGCCTCCGAGAAATCAAACGAAAGTTCCATTACCAACTAAATTTAAGCACCTATAAAAGAGAGAAAGAATTCATTAAAATTCTATCAAAGCTTCTCAAGTCACCCAAGGCCCAAGAGAAACAGTCGGTGCGTAAACACATACAAGTATTTCTAGATTCGGCAACCTATGAGGTAGGCTCTAATAATGCCATTAACTACAAAGCTTGGTTATATGCAAAAATGACCTCAAGGCCATACCTTGAGATCATTCTAAGCTGGTTACATCCCTCAACTCCACAATCAGAAGGAGCGACATCTTAACCCAACAATATCTCTAATACTTTACAGGCTGCTTCCGAGATAACCGTTCCTGGCCCAAACACACCTTGTACACCAGCATTGTATAAGAATTCATAGTCTTGTTGAGGAATTACCCCTCCAACAACAACCATAATATCATCTGCCCCTTCTGCTTTCAAGGCTTGGATGAGAGCAGGAACCAAGGTTTTGTGGCCAGCAGCAAGACTAGATACCCCTACAATATCTACATCGTTCTCAATTGCCTGTCGTGCAACTTCTTCAGGCATCTGGAAGAGAGGACCAATGTCTACATCAAAGCCAATATCTGCAAAACTAGTAGAAATAACCTTGGCACCTCGATCGTGTCCATCTTGCCCCATCTTGGCAATCATGATACGAGGGCGACGACCTTCTTCTTCTGCAAACTGATCGGTTAAGGAGCGAGCACGGGCAAAGGAATCCTCTTGTGCGACTTCCTTTGCATACACGCCTGATATAGATCGAATAACAGGCTGATAACGCCCAAATACAGCCTCCATAGCAGATGATATTTCTCCCAAACTCGCCCGTGCACGAGCCGCAACTACTGCTAGCGAAAGCAGGTTACCTTTGCCAGTTCGGGCACATTCGGTGATGGCTGCGAGTGCTGCCTGTACTGCTGATTCGTCACGATTGGCACGAAGTACTTTTAGGCGAGCAACTTGAGCATTCCGAACGGCAGTATTATCGACTTCGCGTATATCGAAGTTCGCCTCCTCATCTATACGATACTTATTTACTCCTACAATTGTCTCCTTCCCTGAATCAATCCGAGCCTGTTTACGAGCTGCAGCTTCCTCAATACGTAGCTTCGGAATCCCCTCCTCTATCGCTTTCACCATCCCTCCATAGCTTTCCACTTCTTGAATCAATGCCCAAGCTTTATGAGCCAATTCATGCGTTAGGCGTTCTACATAGTAAGATCCAGCCCAAGGATCAACCGCTCGACAAATGCCTGTTTCATGTTGGAGGAACAATTGGGTATTTCGGGCAATGCGAGCAGAAAAATCGGTAGGCAGTGCAATGGCTTCATCAAATGAATTGGTGTGAAGCGATTGTGTATGCCCCAATGCCGCTGCCAGTGCCTCCACACAGGTACGTGCCACATTGTTGAACGGATCTTGTTCGGTCAAACTCCAACCTGATGTTTGGCAATGCGTACGCAAAGACATGGATTTCGGATTTTGCGGATTAAACTGCTTGACGAGTTTTGCCCAAAGCATACGTCCTGCACGCATCTTGGCAATCTCCATAAAGAAGTTCATTCCAATCGCCCAAAAGAAAGAAATTCGGGGAGCAAACGCATCAATATCCAGACCTGCCTTAAGTCCTGTACGCAAATACTCCAATCCATCGGCCAAGGTATATGCAAGTTCAAGGTCTGCGGTAGCACCAGCCTCCTGCATATGGTAACCACTCACCGAAATCGAATTGAACTTAGGCATATACTGAGAGGTATAGGCAAATATATCCCCAATAATACGCATGGAAGGTGCAGGCGGATAGATATAGGTATTTCGTACCATAAACTCCTTCAGCACATCGTTTTGAATCGTTCCTTTCAATGCCTTGGGGGCAACTCCCTGTTCCTCAGCAGCCACAATATAGAAAGCCATAATCGGGATTACCGCCCCATTCATCGTCATAGACACTGACATCTGATCCAATGGAATTCGGTCAAACAGAATCTTCATATCCTCCACCGAATCAATCGCCACACCCGCTTTCCCTACATCTCCTACCACCCGAGGATGATCCGAATCATATCCTCTATGCGTTGCGAGGTCAAAAGCCACAGACAATCCCTTTTGCCCAGCTGCTAGGTTGCGTCTATAGAAAGCATTAGAAGCCTCCGCAGTAGAAAAGCCAGCATACTGCCGAATGGTCCAAGGCCTCAGGGCATACATACTCCCATAAGGCCCTCTCAAGAAAGGAGGCAGTCCCGCCGCATAGCCCAAATGTTCGACCGCTTCCAGATCCGAAGCTTCATATAATTGCTTAATCGCAATCCCTTCTGCCGTAGGCAATACCTTCTCACTATCCATAGGAGGAAGTGGGTAAGACTGCTGACCGTATTGTATCTTACTAAAGTCTGGACGCATATTATTGTAAGCTTTGCAAATAATCTTGTGGAACATTCACACCCAATGATTGGGCTTTTAAGGCATCTTGAAGGGCTTCGGCTTTCCGCCCCATTGTACTATAAATAGCCGAACGATTGAGATAAGCTTGGGCATAATTGGGGTTTTGCCCCAATACATGCGCATAATCGGATAAAGCTTCCTCATACCGACCGAGATTCAACAGAGCAAGTCCTCTATTGAAATAAGCCAAAATATTATCAGGAGCCAATTGGAGGGCAATATTGAAATCTTGAAGAGCTTCTTGGTAGCGCTTCAAGTCATTCAGGGTATTACCTCGATGGATATAGGCCTTCGCATCAGTAGTCTTCAATTCGATGGAGCGATTAAAATCCTGTAAGGCTTGGGGCAATAGCTTTTGCTTGCGGTACACCAATCCGCGGTTATGAACCGCTTCATAATAGGAGGGTTGTAGGTCAATGGCTTGTGTGAAGTCATTCAGTGCTTCATTCCATTGTCCAACCTCATAATAATATAGGCCTCTATCATAGAAGGCAATCGGTTCGCGGGGATACTTACTAATCACATCCGACCATAAGGTTTCACTCGTCTTCCAAACCTTCGTTCGTTCGAATGAGATATAACTACAGGCCAATACATATACTCCCAAAGCTCCTAGCACCCAAGGCATACGATTAGGTTGTTCCTTGACCAAGGCATGAATTCCATAGCCTAAGGCAATCCATAATCCTATGTAGGGAACATAGGTATAACGTTCGGCTATAAGTGCGTTACCAACCGAGACGAATTGCAAGACCAAGGCGACCCCAAAGAAGTAGAACAACAATCCAAACGCCAAGGTTCGTGAATGCCGTAACGAATATACTCCTAGTCCTATGATTACCGCCATAAGCAAAGGGGCAAGGATAAACATAGTCGAAAGATCCTCAGCCAATGGATAAGGATGGTAATTCGATAAAGTATAAGGAACGAAGAACTTAAGGATATACACCACAAACCCATACGAGGCGAATAAGAACTTATAACCAATACTATAATTGGGCAATGTTCCAATGGCACCAACATCTGATTGGGAGGTGATTGTAATCAGTCCGAATATAATCGAGAGCAAAAAGAAGGGAATTTTCTCAATGAAGATATTCATATTCCAATTCCCATCGGCTGTTTTCTCGCGTCCCTTTAGGAAATCAATGGCCAATAACATAAGTGGGAACGGTACCGCAGCAGGTTTAGAGAACAACGAGCCAAGGAACAAACCCAATGTGAGAAAATAAGCCGAACGCTTCCCACTCGACATATACGAAAGGTAGGCGAGAAAAGCCCCCAATAGGTATAAGGCATACAGTACATCTTTCCTTTCTGCCACCCACGCCACAGATTCCACATGCATAGGATGTATGGCAAACAATACCATCGTAAGCCCTGCAATCAACTGGTTCTTATCCGTCAATCGATACACAAACAAGAACACCAGTACTATATTAATAAGGTGCAGGATGATATTATGAAAGTGGTAGAACCACGGATTCAAGCCAGAAACTTGATAATCGAATGCCAAGGACATCATCGTAAACGGATGGTAATTGGCCACCATAGGAGTCGTGAAGTATTTCACCACTTGATTGGGCGTAAACTGCCATACTTCAGGATTCTCCGTCACATAAATCTGATCATCCCAATTGGTGAAGCCATTTTGGAGGGCAGGCATAAAGACGATGCAGGTTAGGAGAAGGGTTCCTCCTATGAGGAGTTGCGTCCACTTATCCTTCCACCAAGGCATATTAACAGACGCCGTCGTTTTCGAACGATTCTTTGAAGCCTGCTGTTGGGTTCGTTTGGGTTGTTTCTTTGCCATAGTAATTGTGCGAGTAAGGCTATTTCTATTGGGCAATTCGGTTTTGGAGGTCGGTGAGGAAAGCAGGCGCATCCATCCCTGCATACAAACAAGCATCTGCCCCAAGGGCTTCAATTGCGATACTCTTTCCTGCAATCAATATAAGGCACTCAGGTAACACAGCACGAATGCGGGTCATGATTGCCAAAGCTTCCTTCTCATAAGCCGCATTGGCACTACAAAGCACCACCATATCAGGAGTTCGGTTGGGCAAATCATTAAGGCTTGTTTCGAGTTGGTTGGGGGTAGCGGTTTCGGAGATATGGAAGCCCGCAGCCGAAAGAAGGTTTCGAGCAAAATGAGCACGGGCATTCCGCATTCTCGTATCGCCAAACAATAATAAATAGGCCTCAATCGCCTTATCTCTTTGTGCGTTCAAGGCCTCCGTTCGTTGGCGGAGTGCCTCATACGGATACGCTCTCCTATTCGATGGATGTATAGATGTAGGTTGGGTTTCGTTTGTATTGGCGAATTGATTGATGCCAACGAGCACTTCTTTCCGCTTCGCAAGTTTACGCTGGCGGGCAGCGGCCGTTGCGTTAATGGCCGATTGGATAGCAGTTTGTTCGAAGGCTTTCGCATACCCTCCCAGTTGCTCCACTTCGAGGAATTGTTTCCATCCTGCTTCCCCCAAAGCATCCGTTATTTGTTCGATATAGTAAGAACCGCCTGCTACGTCCGTCACCCATCCCAACGAAGATTCCTGTTTCAGAAGGTGTTGGATATTTCTGGCGATTCGAGTGGAGAAGACAGACTCTTGTTTGGCAATCGTATCAAAGGCTGAGACAATGATTGCATGCGCTCCTCCCAAGGCCGCCGAAATTGCCTCGGTAGTTGTACGACATAAGTTATTGTGCGCATCATATACACTCTTATTCCAATTGGCCGTTCGGGCAATGAGGAAAGGGGGCGGAAGCTTTTCCATAGATACACCCAACCCCTCTAGCAGCATCCCATAAAGCACACGAAACGCCCGTATCTTCCCAATCTCCAAAAAGAACTTCCCTCCTACAGGGAATTGAATCGCGAGCGATTGTAGGATTTGTTCCTTTGTAAGTCCTGCTTGTTCCAATGCCATTACCGCGTCCACTATCATAGCGAGGCCATACGCCAATTGCTGGACAATATTTCCGCCTGTTTCATGAATAGCCGTCAGGTCAATGCCTAGCAACCGAAAATGAGGGTATTCGGCGGCATGCGATTGGATGAGGGAAGCAAGTGCCGCCCAATTGGGAGGCGAGTCTAGTGAGGCAGGGATTACGAGGGTTCCTGTCAGGAATGGCTTTTCGAGCCCAGTCTCCTCTGCATATTGGAACAATTGGGCAATATCTTCCATGCCATTAGACGTATACAAATGTACGGCCGTTCGCTGGAAGTCAATCTGCGACAAAAGTCGTTGGAAGGTATCCTCTGCTACCTCAGACGATCGTTGATACAACCGAATTGCATGGACATCATTCTCTCCCGCCTCTTGGATTCGGCTTAAGGCATCTCCCAAATCATCTATTGCGATTTCCGTCACCGTTTGCCAATCGGCATACACGCTAAATGTATCTCCTCTTCTCAAAGACAACTCAGGGGGTGGGGCGGCCATATCCTCTTGTCGGTAAAAGGGCTTGAGCGTAATCCCCTCGCCCGTATCCCAATCCAAAACCGAAAGCGGTTTGCCCTTCAAGTCCTTAAGGATCTTGGCAATCCATGCCTCTTTGGTTAGCTGCGGAAACTCATCAAATAATCTCATGTAGGAATACAATTAAACCTTATTGGGTCAGATTCGTTAATCCAGATATAGATTGACTAAAAGATTCTTTATTTGAAACTAAATCTATAAATTTACATAAGAAATAAAAACTCTAACGAATAGATTCATTTGCTATGGCAGATATCCTAACAAATATTATCAAAATTACCGATAGTGCTGCTGCAGAAATACGCAATCTGCTACAATCTCCAGGGCTTCCCGAAGGTAGCCTCCTACGGGTGGGCGTAAAAGGAGGCGGATGTTCTGGCTTAAGCTATATCTTGGATTTTGATGTCAAGAAGGCTTTGGACGATGTGCATGTGATCAATGGCGTACAAGTATTGATTGACAAACGACATGCGATGTATTTGATGGGGATGGAAGTAGATTATCAGAGTGGCTTGAATGATCGCGGCTTCATATTCAATAATCCCAACGCACAAGAAACTTGTGGGTGCGGAACATCCTTCTCTGTGTAACAATATTGATTAATTAGATATACCTGAAAGGGCGTGCAAATCGTGGATTTGCACGCCCTTTTTGGTTCGTATGACATACAATTGTGTGCGGCCTAAGCAAAAGCAAGTTATTCAAACCAGCCAGCTAGAAAAGTTCTCCATCCCAATAAGAACAAGGCTATTCCTCCTTGCGCCAAGAGCAAGATTCTTACGGATGAGATCAAGCCCCTATACAATATCTCCCAACTTATTAGCAAATCATGTCTCAAAATACTGGCAAAAGTAGATACTTCGATAAATAGTAACATCCCATTTTGCGCATACTCCCTCCCGTCTTGGCAATGGATGCTCCCGTTTTCGGGAAAGTATGGACACATGGTAGTGATATATCTCCCGTTTTGCGTGAATTCCCGTACAGTCTTCGTGAACCCTCCCCCGTTTTGCGTGAACCCTCACCACATGCTGGTGGATGCTGCGCCGTTTTGGGCGAACCCTCTGACCGCTTTCGTGGCTCCTCGCCCACCTTGCGCCTACCCCCAACCCAGTGGGCAGAGGGTTCGCCCAAAATGGCCGCACTTCCACGGGTATGCGGGGCGGGTTCACCGTCTTGTGACCAGAACCTGCCGCTTTGTGTCCGAATTTCCCCGTTTTGTGGGGAACATCCACCGCTTTCGGCCGCGCGTATTTGCCAGACGGGAGCGTATATTTCCAAAACGGGAGCACATTTGCCCGCTTCGGCCATGGGTTCACGAAGGTCGACTACGGATTCACGAAGGTCGGTCTGGGGGTAACGGAGATAGGATTGGGGTCTTTCCAAAGCGGCTAGGGGTTCACGAAGGTGGGACGCGGATTCACCGCCTTGTGTCCAGGATTCACCCAAACTGGACGGGAATTCACGCAAAACGGGAGAGGATTCACCGCCTCGTGCACGACATTCACTCCGATGTGATAGGGGGTCACTTCAACTGGTCTAGGGTTCACTGCAACTGGCCTAGGAGCCACTCATTCGGGGAACAATACCACCATGATTCACCCAACATTAGTCGTATCCTAAAGATATTAGTACGGGAAATAATGTAGGGCTTGCCCTTTATATTGTCCCATCTATCTTGCTTCCTTCATTCCTTTATCGTCATTGACCTTTATCAAACAGCAAGACCGATACCCTAATGGGTATCGGTCTTGCTATTTGATTATTATGATGTAGGGGATACCTACTGCTTATTTGAATAGTTGGAACTCTACACGTCTGTTTTGGCGGCGGCCTTCAGCTGTAGCGTTTGATGTCATAGGAGCAGATTCTCCACGGCCATTGGAAGAGATTCGTGCAATTCGGATTTTCTTTTCGTACACAAGGTAGTACTTTACTTTAAAGGCACGCTTGATAGAAAGAACGAGGTTGTTGTCTTCGCTCCCGATATTGTCCGTGTGTCCCATTACAGAAAGCTCAAATTGAGGATACTTGTCCAAGACTTCCGCAACTTTGTCTAGCACGTTGTAGCTCTCATCCAATAATTCGTCGCTACCTGGACGGAAAAGAATGGCGTGCATCGCATAATCAAGGTACTCACGGTCTGAATCTGTTACTTCCTCTGGGTATTCGTATGGCTCTGTCTCTTCTACGCTATTGGTAGCAGTGGAGGCCGTTTCGTCATATATTTCTGTAGAGGTTTCGCCTCCATCTTTTAGGTTGGTGTCATCTGTAGGCAGGGTGCTAACCACTTCAATAGACGGCCCAACATCTTCTGTAGTATCTGAATTGTCGGTAGAAGGGGGTTGAACGCTTGTTACCACGACTTCGTTATCATTACTTGATGTTGTCTCATTCGGGATAAAGCTTCCTTCGTTACTTGTCGTCTCGTCTTCCATTACATCAGGCCCCGTAGCAAATACAGGTTCTCCATTGTCTGGCGCTTCAATTCCTCCGTTTTTGCTTGCTTCAAGTGCTTCGAGGGATGGGCAACCGTCTAGGTTCAAGAGCCCTGGATCTGTTGGGCATTTGTCTTTTTTGTCTGGGATTCCATCCTCATCTGTATCCATTTGCTCGACCTCTTTAGGCTCATCCTTCATAACGAGTAGAGGCGGTTGCTCTGGCTTATTGTCCTTAGGCTTCACTACTGGCTTCTTCTTGTTTGAAGGAATGGCAAATACGAATCCTGCTGTATGGGTAAGTGGCTGACGGAACTCCTTTGACATACGGAATTTATAGGAGCTCTCTACCATGAAATTTGTGTTCTTGCTGAGGCGCAATTTGAAGCCAAAGCCCAAAGGAATATATGGACGTGGCTTATTTTCGGCTAGTCCCAATCCGAATCCTGAAAGGATATAAGGCGCGAAGAAAGCATCTTCATCCAATACACGGCCATTGTTCAATATCTTAAAATGCCCTACCGCATTGATATCAATATACATAGTGGATCGTGCAACAGAATCAGAGGTTGGCAATTTGGCCGTCGGACTAATAATGGAATTGATACCTATATTTAAAAAGCCCATTGCATAGGCATGCGTACTAAGCTGGATACCTGGAGAGAAGTTCTTAAACTTGAAATAGTTCTTGTCAATTGGGCCTTGGAAGTCAAGGAATGCAGCTGATATACCTGCGACCCACTTTTCGTCTCTTGATTGGGCAAAACTGTAATCTGGAATGAATAATAAAAGGAGGCACGCTATGGTCAAAAACTTCTTCATAATAATCGTTCTACGTTTTAGGGAAAGGAGTTGCTACGTTACGGGAAATGTATTTCAAAAAATATTCCTATTTTATATCTCCTATGCCAAGGAAGTCGTTGCCTAGGAGACAGTTTGGCAAAAATACGCTTATTTCGATGTTAGAAAGTTGGGTAATGTGTATGTTTTTGGGTTTTTAAGGCGATTGTTTAAAAGATTAGGTCAAAGGTAACTTTTCCTGCATGGACTTGCTCAGGAATATGTTCTTCTTCCATTTCTGATCGGGTTGTATACATCATGTCTCCATTTGACTTGATTCGATTCTGTGGGAGCTCATGGTGGTATACAAGATAATACTTGGCTTTATAGGCTCTCATGATAGAGATAAGGAGGTCTTCTTGGTTGCCATCGTTGCTATCACCGAATCCTTTGACCATTAGGTTCACATTCTCGCATTCTCTCAGCATTTGGGCGACTTGATCGAGCTTATTCAGGTCGTCTGTGTCTAATTTATCGCTTCCTTTCGAGAAAATTAGGTCTGGAAGGCTCGCTTGGGAGGGATCTAGCAATTGGATACAGCCTGATTTCCATTCGAGTTCGGGTAGGCCAAACTCGGATACTTCTTCTCCTTCTTCGGGTGTTAAGAACGCAATTAATTCGGCTTCTTGTTGGAGGGCTTCCTTTTCGCGTTCTAGTGCCGCAATCATATCTACTTTTTGTTGTTCGGAAGCACATCCGTCGAAGGTTACATATCCTGCTTCATTGGGGCAAAGGTCGTCATTGTCAAAGATTCCGTCTTTGTCTGTGTCCTGTAGCTCCAATGTAAGGTTTGAATCAAATAATTCTCGAAGTTCTTCAGGAACATCCTTCAAAATTTCGTCTTTTTCACCTCTTGACATATCAATATTATAAATAAATGCAATGGCATGCGCCACGTTTTGCTGGTCTTTATTGAGCGAAAACTTCTTTATGCTTTCTGCTCGAATAGAGATATTGTCAGTGACCTTAAATTGTACGCCTCCTCCAATTGGCATGTATACATCGGGATGTCCTTCTACGTAACTTCCTCCAATTCCAAGCTGGAAGAAAGGAGCAACACGTGCGTTTTCTTTGATGAATAAACCGTTGTTGAATTTGAGTTTGAAGGTATAGTTTAGGTCTATAAGCAATTGCTTATCGCCTAGGTTATCCGACGCTGCGGCAGTCGGAAAGTATACTTTTGACAGGAGGAGATTGGTTTGGAAATCGATGGCACCTGTGAGGTAACGTTGTGCTAGGATATTGGTACCGAGGTGATTGGTTCGTTGAGGAGCCTTTGGGTAATATACAACGCCTACGCCTGCTCCTACAGCCCATTTATTATCTCTCGTTTGGGAGTTTCCTTGAATGTATAAAAAGAGCAAGCAAAGAATACATATATAGTTCGTATACTTTTTCATACAGATAGCTATTCTCGTTAATTATCCTTGGTATCGTTATATTACGTACCTCTCCTTATAACGTTACAAAGGACATTCCACGTTCGCTAGGCTTGCTTACAGATGCGCGAAATATCTAACATTTAAGGTATTTTTTATTTCATTTTGTATGGAATTAGTTCAACCCTACGGTTTTTGGCGCGACCTTCTGGGGTATTATTGTCTGCAATAGGGTTTTCTTCTCCATATCCTTGGGTGGTAATTCTGTCTGATGCAATGCCTCTTTGGGTGAGGTAGGCGGTGCATAATTTTGCTCGCTTAGTGGATAATGTCTTATTCGTTTTCGCATCCCCCGCCGAATCTGTATATCCCTCCACCTTCACACTCAAGGAATTGTCTGCAATCATCTGATTTACAACTTGGTCAAGGGTTAGTTCGGCGGCTTTTGGCAACTTCTTGCTTCCTGAGGGAAAAGTAATGATATGTGATTTGGGCAAAGCCGTAGATTTCGCAGCCACCGCTTCTACTTCTACTTTGGGACAGCCTGCTGATTCGGCCACACCATAGGTAAAGGGGCACTTATCGTCTATGTCCCGAATCCCATCGAAGTCCGAATCAGGGCATCCTCCCAATGCGGCTATGCCTTCTTGCTTGGGGCATTCATCATCGGGATTTGCAATCCCATCGAAGTCCGAATCGGGGCATCCCTGTAGATGTGCCAAACCTGATTCATGTGGGCATCGGTCTTCTATATCGGGGATCCCATCAATATCCGAATCCTTTGTATAAGGGCATCCTTGGTGCACCAATTCTCCTGCCTGATAGGGGCATTTATCTTCCTTATCGGGTATACCATCCCGATCAGCATCAGGACAACCGTTTGCTGTTCCCTTTTGATTGGGGCAGGGGTCATTTTGATCGGCAACACCATCCTTATCCTTATCGCGCTTCTCGATGCCTGCCCCTGCTTCATTGGCTGAAACGAAATTAAGGGGGTTGTTCCGCTTAAATTCTCTGCCAAGGTCTACAATGAATCCCGCTGAAAATACGGTATAGTTTTGCCCATTGGCACCAAGGCCTTTTTTGTGGGTCGCATGAATATGAACATTTAATCGTTTCCATACCCGCGCTTTAATCCCGCCGCCCATAGGTAGGTTCATTTGAGGGGTGAGGGTTTCGGCTCCTTCTACGCCTACTTGGGAGAGGTAAGTACCTATTCCTAGTTTGACATAAGGTGCTATGGGTGAAGTTTCGTTTATGATATATCCATTGTTAAATGTATAGGCGAGGGCGAAATCGAGATCCGTTAGCCCATTCCATTGAGAGGGAGAATTATTGGCACAAACAGGTGCCCAAGCAGCCGACAATTGTGCGTTCAGCCATGGAGCTACATAACGGGCGAAATAGATTCCATAGGCGGATTTCCATTCGATTTGCTTGCCTGTAGGTGCGGTTGGGCTGAGGGTTGGGAGGTATCTAAGATGATAATTCGCGCCAATTCCCCACTTTTGTTGGGCGTTTTGGGCGAATAAGGATTGGGTAAGGAATAAAAGAGTTATATAGCTGAGGAGGATGTATTTGGTTGTTGTTGTGGACATGTTTGTTTGCTTTGGCTTATGGATTTGTTTGGGTTGGGCGATTATGTGTGGTTTAGGGACACTTTTTATTTGTATAAACTTTGGTTTTGGGAAGGGGGTTGTTTTTAGGGGGGAGATGCTTCTCTTATTCGAGCTCAGTATTACTGGGTCTAGGCCTAGCATTAGCCCTCTTTCATTGCCTCATTTCAAATTGCTTGCCCAACAGAGTTTCTTGATTTATATCATACGCCTGCACTCATTCGTCTGTATAGTATTACTCCACTATTAACAATCATAGCATGAAAGTTATCAATGTATTTTTATTGTTACTTGGCTGTTTTGCAACAGCTTATTGCCAAGAGCGTTCTATGGATATGCTCAAACTCCAAAAGGTTGTCTCCGAATTTGAGCAATCAATCATCCAAAAGGATAGCGTCCGTTTCAAGAAATTGTTCTTCCATGAAAAGGTCGCATTTGTCGGAATTATGTCAGAGGCTACTGAGATGTCAATCAAAAAAGACTATCCAGAATTTCAGGGGATTGCGGTTTCGAATTGTAGTAAGTTTATACGGGAGATATGTACAAGCGATAAGCAACAGACCGAACGATTCTATAAAATCCAAATCTCGGCAAATGCCCCAATTGCCTCTATTTCATTCGACTATTCTTTCCTATCAGGCAATAAGATGATACAATGGGGAAATGAAAAGTGGAACTTAGTATATGCGGATAATCAATGGCTCATAACAGATGTTGTGTATTCTATCCACTTCCCCCATATTGAGCCGTTTCCTTATGAGGAGGAGTAACTACCAATAAACTTATCCCCTCCAATACCTATTCGTAAGGGTAAAGATCAATATACTTACCAAGAGTAGCACTAGGACAAGCACAGCCATTTGCTTATAGGGAATATACTTTTTCATTGACTTCAACGGTTCTGCATCTCCAATTAGAATCATAGAAGCCCAGTGAAATGGGTGTGATTTTAGGCTATTGGCAGTCTTCAAATGATCTAGCTTTGCTTTTCTCAATGCCTCATCTTTACAATATCCTTCATCTAAGTAGCGATAAAAATCTCCCATAATTGTAGCTGAAACATCATCATTAAGCTCCCAAATACTAGAAACAGTATTTGTACAGCCTGCATATGCAAAAGCTCGTGCAAGATTCATGATACCTTCTCCTTTTTGCAACTTCCCTACTCCCGTTTCGCATGCACTCAGTACGACAAGGCTTGCATTGAGTTTCATGGCAAAAATCTCGGATGTATGTAAATAACCATCATTCATACTCGAATCAGGATTCTGAGCAAAGATTAGTTTACTATCTAAAGGATTGGTTGAATCTGCAACTCCGTGAGTAGCAAGGTGAAGGATTGCGTATTCTTTTGCAAATTGTTTAAAAGATGTTTCCGTTGCACAGTCTCCTTGGTAATTATCAACCGTTATGCCCGCATTCTTTTCAATTGCTTTCACTTCTTTCCAACTGCCTTTAAGGCTCTCAAATTTCCCATTGAAAAAAGGATTGGTGAAAGCCATAATGGACATCTCTTTTATTCGCTTACTTAAGACATCTTCCAACAGGATATTAGCGGAGTAAGTATAATGAATAGGGTATGTATGTATTAAAAAAGAAGCATCTTTAAAAGCTGTCTCAATATCTCTTTTATCTGTTCCAAAATGATAGGGTTCATCCAACAATACTTCAAAGGGAAGATTATGAAGAATTCCGTCTAGTGAGAGTATGAGTTTCCCAATTCTCACATCTGGGGGCAAAACAGGCTTTAGTATTGTGGCGTATACAAGCCAACTTTTCTCAAGTAATTCTCTATTTTTTCCTGCGGGTGTATTTTCTCTAATCAATGATCGTAGGGTATTCAGGTGCTCTCTTAAACCATAGTCTAATGGAATCAGGGATAACTGTTTATGCGTTTTGGTTAAGCAAAGAGCAAAAATACTTGTATCTCCGATGATATATTCAACAAAAGCTGTTTGTGAATCGGGTAGGTAGGCTTGAACATCCTCCGTACTTACCATAGTATTATTGTATTTTACTTGATAATACTTTGGATAGGCTTCCTCCAAATATTGAATTAACTCTTCATATTCACGATTACGTTTTTCTAATTCTATTTGCTTCTGAATTACTTGTTGTTTTAAAGAGTCTCGTTTATTTGTATCTCTTTTGAGATCTTGTATCTCTTGGCTCAAAATATAAATCGTACTTTTTAAAATATACTCCTTCTCTACTAGACTATCCTCCATACCCGCCAAGTCGAGCCCTACGGCATTGTGTAAAGCATCTAACAACATCATAGATTTGCTTTTTTCAGCGAAATAGAATGCTTGCTCCAGATCATTTAACAAATAACAGACCTCCATTGCTTCTTCATAAATAGACCTAGTTTTCTCACGCCAAAATAGCTTAGAATCATGCGCTGTATGGCCATAGCGCATGATATCGACCAATTGATTCGCTAAGTGGTAGTGGTCAAGAGCAGATTTTAAGAAAGACTTATTAGGAGATTGTATGTATAATAAGCGGAAGGTTCGTGCTTTAGAACTCAGTAATGTCAAAAGCTCCACATTGGAACCTTTAATCACTGTCTGTTCCAAATGTGGCAAAGCCGTAACGTAGTCACTTTGAAATGAGGGGATAATTTGACGAATCGCTTCATGATAATAGCATAAGGCATCTTGATAATTTCCTTCATCACGTTCTATATCTCCCCAATTGTCATAATTACTCGCATACTGAGGATGCCAGACTTCCCTATAAACAGCTTCTTTCAGTTTTAAGGATTGTAACAAACATGCTCGAGCTTCATCAAATTTAGCTTGCTTTCGGTATGAAATTGCCAAATTGTTAAGAAGTTCTCCAAGAGAATATACTTCATTATACCTTTCATATAATTTGACCGCCTTTTGGTAATAAAGTATAGCAGAATCAAGCTCTTCAATTGTTTGATAAACATCTCCAATGCTAGCGTAACAATCTGCCATATCTATTAGTGAATCCAGTCTTTGGTATATAGACAAAGCTTGATTCAAATCCCCTATTGCTTCTACATACTTTTGTCTTTTGCGTTGTAGAATTGCTTTTTGTTTATAGGCATATGATAAGGTAACAGCGTCCTTGTTGGGTTTCTCCTTCAACGTTTGTATGACTAAATCATAGTAATTTAGGGCTCTGTTGTAGTCTCCCTTTTCATCATAAATAATAGCTATTTCAGTATAACTCTGTAGCAAAGCGGGATCATTGGCTTGTATCCTTAGTTCTATTGAACGTTTGAGATACCGAATAGCTATTTCATCTTGTCCAGTTTGTCTATACTTTATCCCAAGATTGTAGTACTCATTACTAATTAGTTTATCTGTCGAATCAAGCACTGCTTCCCAAATAGCCAAAGCATGTTTAAAGTGAGATATCGTTTTTTCATCATTTTTATAAAAAAAATAAAGCCCTATCTGATGATGTAGCCTTGCCATGGTAGTATCCATTGCTCTTTGCTTATCAGATGCTTGAAAAATGATTGAATCTGCCTTTTTATAATTATTCTTACGAATAGAAGTTTTCACTTGCTGTGTTAAACTCTCCAATGTTTGCCCCCAAACATCAATATATAATATGCAACAAAGAACAGCTATAATAAATGCTTTCATATCAGGACGCATGTAAAATGATTATAATAGCTTAGTTTAAGCCCTCAACAAGGCTTAAACCAAGCTAAAAAAGAAATTTAAGGTATAGAATACAGGGTTTGCTTTATGAGAGGTTTAGTGTTAGACATTAAAGACTCGTTCTGTTAGCCCTATTCTTCTACAGCCTCATCAAGTTTAGTATTAAGTATACCCCTTGTATTTGTATCGTTTTATGATATTATTAAAACAATAACATAAACACAAGCTTATAGAAATCAAAGCCCTATCATTCTTTTACGAATCTTTTATATTCTTTCCACTCCTCTTTCATGACATTTAGCAGATAAATTCCCTGTGGAAAATTAGTAAGAGGGATATTTTGCTGATTAGCTCCCTCCTTCAAGAAAGTGGTGGTTTTCCAGGCCACACGCCCCATCACATCAGTTATACATATATCTACTTGGCAATCTAGCTCAGAATTAATTTGTACCGTAACCCACTCTTTTGCAGGATTAGGATATACATCTATCGATAATACACTCGGATGAGACTTTAATGAATCGGAGGAAGATAAGCCTAATCTAGATGCCATACGATTCATAGCCACATTAAGTGTATAAGAATCTGGATTGTTCTTGCAATTCTGTTGATTAAACACCCGAATCATATATATCCCTCCCAAGGTATCATCAAAAACGATTACTTCATCTGTTATTCCCATCTCATAAGAACTATCTACCCGTACTTGTTGCTTGTAAACCTCCAAATCATGGTTTACAGATAAATTGCTGAGTCGAACCTGAATACGACTACCAGAGCTTCCATAAAACAGATACCAATCTTCATCATCTAAAGGGCATATCATGGCATTCCTGTTCACACCATTGCTAGGCAAGAACTGCGCTGTTATCGAATCATTATTCGGTTCAAAAACATCCCTTCCACAACTACTGCCTCGTACTAATAAACTATCAGGAATTTTGCCTCCTGTAACAATTGAATTCCCCAATGTATGAATGTATTCAACTGAATTTAATAGATAATTCTTTAACCCTCTTGCTGATAAGGCTGGATATTTAAGTTTAGCAAGTACAGCAGCTTTTGTACATAATGCTGCAGCTTGCGAAGTTCCACTAAGTTCATCCCAGCCGTTATTAGGCAATGCACTGGGAACAAATAAACCATTAGCGACCAACTCTACTGTATGTAACCCATAATTAGAAAAGTCACAGAGAAGATTATCATGTTCATCAATTGCAGCGACAGATATTATATTCTTATATTTTTCACAATAGTTAGAAGGAAAATGTAAATTAGTATCTGTATTTAATGAATCATTTCCAGCAGATGTAACAATCAAGACCGTGCTGTCAGCTTGCGCAATAGCATTCTCAAGTACTTCTGAAGCTTGTCCATAATATCCTAAACTAGCATTAATCATATCTACTTCAGAGCGTAAAGCATAATGAATCGCACATACGACAGCAAACAAACTTCCTCTACCTGTAGAATCATGTGTCTTTAAGTTGAGAAGAGATACTTCTGTAGGACAAAAATCTTGATTAGCTGCCCCTACAACTATACCTGCCATGTGGGTTCCATGCCCATGATCGTCAATAGGTGATTCATTACGGTCAATAAAATTGACTCCTTTTGGATCGTTCCCCATGCAAAGGGCTACAGGGGCATTGTTCTCTGCAATAAATTGAGACAATCGAGGATGCATAATATCAATTCCCGTATCTATAATGGCTACTTTCACCTTCGAGTTTTGGTTCGCAGGATCTTGATACCCAACCGCTCCTTGACTAGAGGGGGTAACATAGGTTTCATAGTTGAACCCGACTGATTTTATAATAGGCTTCCCTCTTATAGCTTTAATCGTGCATTCAATATCGGTCGAATCTGTATCAGTTAATTCCCATACTTGCAGATAAGCCCCACACATACATGTATCAAGTTTTACAGCTGCATATTCAGCCCGAAGTGAATTCTTTTGAGCTAAGCTAACGCTATCATCAAATTCAACAATAATCTGATGTTTATAATATAGTCCTCCCAAATCATCTACTCCATAACTACTATCAGACACAATCACATCCATCCTACAACTAGCTACATTCCCACTTTCATCTGTTACTTCCCAATTGATAGGGGTAATACCAAACGGATAAGTACCTGAGGCATCTGATGTACGTGTAAAATTATTAGAAAAATGTTGAGCTGCAATTGCAGAACAATTATCTCTAGCAGCTGGAGAAGGTATCGGTATATTACATGCAAAATGTGCAGAATCAGTTTCAGCCCTTACGTTATTCGGACAAATAATAGTTGGAGGAAACGTATCTATCACTTCAATATTCATCTCACAAATTGAAGTATCATTTGCAGCATCCACTGCTATCCAAGTAACTTTCGTAATCCCTACAGGATAAATCCCAGTCGCATCACTTGTCCAATTATAGTCATTTTCAAGATATTCAAAGCTCCCAAAGCTTCCTATAGTCACAAAAGCATCGCATCTTCCCCTATCTGTATAAACCACTGTATCATTAGGGCAGGTAGCATTATTTAAAATACTATCTGGATACGTAATATCGATATTCATTTCACAGGTTGCCATATTTCCCCCTGCATCACTCACAGACCAAGTGATTTGTGTAACACCCAATGGATAGGTATTTAACGTATTCATCAAGTCATTACCAAAACTATTTATAGACAAGGAAGAGCAATTGTCTAAAATTGTAGGAGTAGGCATATGTATATCATGAGCAAAAAGTGCAGAGTCTATTTCTGCACTAACATCATTCGGACAAATAATTATAGGAGTTTCATTATCTATAACAACAACATTCATCTTACAAGTTGAAATACGATTCAGGGTATCTACAGCTGTCCAAGTTATCCTTGTTGTTCCTACAGGATAGATCCCAGTCGCATTACTCGATCCATTGAAATCATTTGTTACAGACTCAAAAGCGTCAACATTTATTGCAATAGACACCTCTGCATGACAAGAGTTAGGGTCTGTATATACAATAGTATCATTAGGACAAGTAATTTTAGTAACATTATCTGTATCAACAAACACATCGTATTCTTTCTTCTCAAAAGAACTTGTATATTCTGTTCCGAAAGGTGCTTCTAGGAAAGCGAAGGCCTTGTTTAAATGTAAAGGAAATGTTTTTTCAAATACAAAGCTAGAAAACAATAAAATCAATGCAGCATAATAGAAGATTCGAGGATTAGGCATAATTATATTTGGTTTATTTTAATAAGGGATTGGGAGGTCTAGACAAGGAGTCTTATCCAGAAATGACGATGATATGGAGCTGTATGCAGTAAGCGATTTTGAGTAACTCCTAATTTTAAACAGAATATTCTATCCTACACTGACATAAGACGGGTGCTTGCAAAAAGAGTAAACCCTTTTTGTACTTTTTTCTGAAAAGTTATTTTCGGCTCAGTGTTATATCAAAATAAATATACCTTAAGCACTCCTAAAATGACCGAAAAAGATATTGTAAAGAGCCTATCAAAACGAATAAGTTGGTTATAGAAAAAATATCATAATTCGTGATAATCTGAGTTTACCTATCCTAACAAATCGCGTCCTATATAATTAGACCTTAGGGGGGATATAAACCTAACGTTTCCAATAATCTCTTGTAAACAATAAACCTATGCTATACACAGACGCAGAAATTATTAAAGGAATACGAACGGGAGGTGTCAAGAGAGAACGTTGTGTCAACTATCTCTTAAAAACACATATTGGTTTAATGCACAAGATTCTCATTCAAAGATTAAAGCTAAATCTTGATCTTGCCAAGGATATCTATCATGATTCCGTAATGAAAGTCGTCTCTCAAATTGAGAAGGGGAAATTTCGCAGAGAAGGGAAGTTGTCCACCTTTCTGTATACCATTATCCAACGAAAAGGCTTTGATATACATAGAAAACCAGATCCTCCAGAGTTCCAATCTCAAGATGTCTTAAATGAATGGAAAGACCAGAGTAAAGATGCTTTCCAACAACTTATTCATCAAGAACAAAAAGCTCAAATAGCTTCCTATTTTAAAGAAATGGGACAAAAGTGTAAAAAAATTCTTTCTGAATGGGCAGAAGGATTTAGTATGGAGGAAATTGCCCAAAATAATCAGCTAAAAGATGCCAACTCCGCTAAAACAACCCGATATAAATGTTTCAAGAAATTGTTAAAGATAGTCACGCAAAAGCAAAAAATGCTTGTTTTATAAATCCGCCAAACAATTCTTCATTCTTAAAAACAGTCTTAAAAACACAGTCAGATATTCACATATATGGTTCACCGTCATGTACTTACCTATAGCACAGTTACCTAGTTATCTATTTCTATTCTCTTTAATCATTAAAAATTCGAATGGACTATACAGAACAAACAGACAGGCGTATAGAAAGTTACTTCAATGGCTCTCTTATCGCTAAAGACAGAGAAGCATTTAACCTTCAGTATAAAACAGATATACAATTCAAAGAAGAAGTAGATGCTTTCCTGAAGACCAAGAATACAATACTAAGCTACAATAAGTTAGAAAGATTAAACAAAATTGATACTTACTATGAAGATTACCTAAAAAAACGGCGACAAAGGCGAGTCTATATATTGTTGGGTACAATAGCAGCAAGCGTCCTCATACTCCTTGCATTCTCCTTGAGTACACAATCTACCCAGAGTATGGAAGGGATGTATGCCACAGTGATTCATATCCATATGGAAGAATACATCCCCGCAAATGTCAGGTCAAGCAATCCTGCTCATCGGTTTGCCCGCTTGTATCGTCAAAAGGATAAAGAAGGTTATAAAGATTCATTAGCTCATGCTTTAACAGATTACCAAGAAGCACTCAAGCAAAGCTCTATCAAAAACAAAGATCAAACCTATTTATATATGGGTTTCTGTGAGCTTGAATTGGGTAATCCTGAAAAAGCACTGTTTTATTTCGAGAAAATCGAACAAAACGTTGTTATAGCGAAAGAATGGTTTATAGGGCTTACGTACCTCAAATTGCAGGATAAAGAAAAAGCAATTCGTCAATTTGAAACCATTGCAAGCTATAAAAAACATGACTATCATGACCAAGCTATAGATATGTTAGAGAAGTTGAGAAGGTTACAACACTAACCATAGTCAGGTTGAACCATATAGTAAAAATCAAAATGGGTTTGTAAATTCCTTTCCAAAATGCAGTAAGTTCTTATAGGAAATGCCAACTACAACCGTCACTGATGTTCAAGTTTCAGGAATTTACTCCCATTTTGAATCTTCTTATGTCGAATTCGAGCTTCTAGCAAAGTCATTGTATCCTATAAAATGCCCAGGCCTTCTCCCATAAATCGATGAACAAATATCACATTAGTATATATTTGATTTAATAACGTGTGTATGAGAAGCCAAACGGTTTCGTTTTCTAAGGTGTTATATTCCCAGTAGAAAATGCTCCACAGAAAATAAACCCAATAGCTTCATAGGGAAAATCTTGTAGGGGAACCTCATGCATAGCGTTTCTCCTCCCTCCTACTCTATCATAAAGTAGGAGGGCTTTTTATTGTTGCTCTTTTAAGAGTTGGCATTATTTGAGGGTTACTTAGCCGCCAATCATTTGAGTAAACATTACCCAACTGCGTAATCACAAGCTCAGACATTTAGAATAGTATGACAGGTTTCATTGCTTTTATTACCCAAAACATATATATTGAACTTAGATGGGGAGTATCCCTATTTTTAGTTGTGCATAACCTATAAATAAAACAATTATGGAGTTTCCTATTTTGGAAAACAGCAACCATGACCTATTCTTCGGTCAATATACCAAACCACTATTGCTCAAAAGGCTTGAAAAGTACCAAGATCAAGGAGGGTGTTGGGAAGATTTAGGCTTTTATATTGAGTATGATCATCACTATTCTATGACCCCATTAGATGTAATACCTTTTGCTGGTACAGGCGGAAATGGTATTCATTTTGGGTTCCTAACAGACTTTGGGAACCAAAAAGATTTGGCAAACGCCCCTATCGTTTGTGTTAGTCCTACAAACGACCCTCCTGTCAAGTTAATTGCTCGGAATCTAAAAGATTTTCTCCGTATCGTTGTCGTAGTGGGCTTAGCCGAATTGTTAGCCCATGATTATGAATCAGATAATGAAATAGCTTCTGAACTAGAAGAATGGGATGAAGGTGAAGAACCTGAAGAGCGAAAAGAGTTAATTGCTCTTCTCAAATCTGATTTTAATATTCTTCCTCTGGATTCCATTGTAGAGTATATCCAAACGGTGCGAGACGAACGAAATGCGCTAGATATATTACAAGATCATTATGAAATAGGCATTTTATATCACTGCCCCAATGATACACGTCATGAATATGCATATGAAAGCTTAAATCTAGTAAACCTTCAAACTTACTTGAATCAAGCAAATAAGTGTGAAAGGCTCTTATTTTACCGCAACGCAACCTACCAATACATGCTCTCGTCTGATGACGAATTGACAAGACATATCATTCAATATCTTATACAAGATAACCTGATAAGAGAAGCTAAAATTCTCTATAAACAATACTAAACTATCGAGTTGTCTCAATATATTCAATTGCCACTTAGCGTAAGCTCTACACTTCTGTAGAGCAAGCAATACAAACTCAACCTCGCCTCTACACTTCTGTAGAGCAAGCAATGCAAGCTCAACCTCAGCTCTACACTTCTGTAGAGCGAGCAATACAAGCCCAACCTCGCCTCTACACTTCTGTAGAGCGAGCAATACAAGCCCAACCTCGCCTCTACACTTCTGTAGAGCGAGCAATACAAGCTCAACCTCGTCTCTACACTTTTGTAGAGCGAGCAATACAAGTTCAACCTCGTCTCTACACTTTTGTAGAGCGAGCAATACAAGTTCAACCTCAGCTCTACACTTTTGTAGAGCGAGCACTACAAGTTCAACCTCGTCTCTACACTTCTGTATAGGAAACCCTGCATTGTTGGCAACATATAAAACAACAAACAATTGTTTCAATACTACTCAGACTTCCATACAATATAAACATCTGGTATTCAATTTTTTATTTTTGCCAAAGCGAACTTACTCCTGTAATCACGCCAAGGACAATCTCACACTTATTATGTTTTTGAGTTCATAAATAATTCCTCCCTACTTGAACAATAAAAACTCCTATGGAACCTTGCCATTTCTCTATCTGATTTCTCTTTAAATTCGGGTAATTGGAGAAAGGTCTTGCTCTTATTGTACAATTAATTATGTACCAATATGTTGAATCACATTATACTCACCGCATTAAAATATAGTTTAATATGTTTCTTTTCGCTTTTCTAAATTGCTAAAAAACTGTCTATGAGCTTTTTAATATGCCTCTGAAAAAAAAGTTGAAAAAAGTTCAAAATTTTAGTGAGATAAAGTGCCTTGTTTTGGATTATATATATGAGAGGCCACTTGTAATGAAAATATCGCACAATTGAATCGTGTACGAAAAAAAAGTTCTATACAAGTGAGACAAAACGCCTGCTCAAGCGTATTTATATATGAGGGGCGATTGGTTTCCAAATTCGATCCTAGCTCCTTTTCCTCCTCTTAATTTAGACACAATTCCCCAATGGGAATTTTAGATATACTGTATTTGGCAAAGCATCTATGCTGTATTGCCCTCAAATAGAACGTCTCTTATTTTATCATTTAATATATTTTTCAACACCATGAGTACATTTAAAAATTGGGTGTATACCCGCAACCCCTTCACGCGAGCTCTTAAAGTGAGCTTTACGCGTGCCCGAAAGATCGTGTTGGGACACACAGACAAACTTGAGAAGTTTACCAGTGATCCCGAACTAAACATTGTTCACCAACGAATTGTAACGCTTAGCAAAACCTATGCAGAGACTTATTCTCTTTGGCAAGGTGCAATCGCGAGCCGAATGAAGTGTACAGAAGATTTAACGAATCGTCTGAATGAGTTAGGTACTACCTTGATTCACAATTGGGATATCCGTATCCAGTTAAATTGTTCTCGTTACACCTCTGATTATCAGGAGCTAATGCGAGGCGGAAGAAAAGAGTTTCAAGCTTTTGCAATTGGCGACCGAATTGCACGAGTGAAAACCCTAGGCATTCAGTTAAAACGGTATTCGAACTTGAATAACCTCCAGGAGGAAGTCGAGAATTTCTACAAATTGCTACGAGACCTACGAATCGAGCAGCAAAAGTGGGAAGTCGAAGTGAGAACCTTGTCGGATACCTTGCAGGGATTGATTCCACAGTTAGCGAAGGCTTTGTACATGAACCTGTCTCATTTGATGCTCTTGTACCCTGAGAGTCCCAACAAAATTGTTCAGTTTTTCGATATGGAACTTATTCGTTCCAAGATAAAAACGAACGATTCTACCTTCTCCCTATTGGAACAAGAAGGAGACATCGATGAAGGCTCAGTCGAGTTTCCAATGGAGGAGTCTGAGAATGAAGGACTCGTTACAGCAGAAGATGAAGACATTTTCTCTGGCTAAGACGCTATTCAACGACTTTATGCTAAAGGGGAAGGCCATTGTGCCTTCCCGTTTTTTTATATCCTAAATACCTTACTCGCTAAAGCTTAGAAGGGCTAAATACATTCTCCGTAGTCATCTCCAACGGATTCTCTGCAAACCACTCAATAAATGCGTCGAACTTCTTCTCGTTTTTACGCAACCAATCTTCAAACGAATCCATATCACCTTGAGAGAGAACCCAATAATTATACGCTTCAAGATGTCCGATTTTTTGAACCTTCCGTTGATAGTCTAAGATAGGATTAGGAACCTGAAACGTATCAACCTCGGCAAAAGTTTCTAGGAAACTGCGTCTGATTCGATGAAGCATTGCAAGATCAATTCTTCTCTTTGACTTTTTCGTCTTAACAACTTCCGTAGCTCCCACCAACCCTAAGGAAAACTCAAAGGCTTTATGATAAGCAACAATAGGATCCACTTCGATATCATCACCCTTTTTTGTTCCAGCAAAGTTAGTGAGACTTAGCGTAACAGACTCATCATCAACCTGAATCTTTTCCTCATACGCTATGTATAGCCAATAACTCATCTCTTCGGTACGACTCGAACCCCGTTCCAGGTTCATGAAAATCTCACCATAGATTATCCCCCAATTGGGTGTATTGGAGTTGAAGTATATAACTGCCGCCTTAAAATAATTTGAAGGGAAATCGGGATCAACTTCGATACCTTTTTCATAAAAGGTTAAAGCCTCTTCATAGTTTTTTTGTAAAGCTTCTACTGTCCCTCTTTCGAGGTAAAGTCCCCCAGCATTTGGAAAATATTCTAATCCCTTTTCATAGGTCTTAATGGCACTCTCTCTATCCCCCAATAAGCTGTAATTATTTCCCATTAATTGATAAACAAGAGCTTCTATATTTGGGCGTTTAATGACATCTTCCAGAATTGCCAGAGACTTCTTGTACTCTTTATTTCTAGTATAGGCTACAGCAATTTCATATGGGTACAGATAATTTTCTGGATCAAGTTTTTGGGCTTCTTCCAAAAGCTCAATTGACTTCTGAATGTTGCCCTTATCCATAATTATGACAGCCTCATATCCCAACTCTTTTGCTTTTTCTTGATTAGATTGTCCGTATAAGATGTTGAAGGATAGAATAAGGGTAAAGAAATACAATAATTGTGTTTTCATGTTTTGTAGATTTAGTACGATTAATTGGAAGTAAGTTAGGAAAGTTTTCAAAGATGGGCAAGAGAAAAGTTGTGGCCCTTTAATAGGAAACCACAACTTGATTACGAATCATAATATACACACAAACATTCTTATTGCTTGATCAGCTTATAAGGGAAAGTATACCCATCAGCTTCTACCTTAATGAGATACATCCCTTCAGGATATTCGTCTAATGAGAGAGAAGTCGTACCAAGATTATTTAAGGGCTTCGTTCCTTTCAAGAGAGTTTTTCCTTCAATGGATAACAGTTCGAAGGACAACAAAGAAGATTTAATCCCTTGGCTAACAATAGTGACATCTCCATCTGTAGGATTAGGGAATAAATGGACAGAAGGCCGAATAAAATGCGTTGAGGCATTATCATTGAATCCAAGAGTTTGCATACTTGAATCTCGAATAACAAAAGCTTGGTTTTGTCTCATAACCGTTAAGTTATAAGGATGTGCTGAACTATAATCTTCTATAGAACTACCCGAAACTTCAATATAATACGTACCTGCCGTATAGTAATTTAGCACCAATACTTCTTGCAAGGTGTCAGGCTGATTAGAGCTACTGATTAAATTCCCCAAATCGTTATAGACTTTTAGCTGATAATTTCGAGCCAAATTCGATAGGCGTATAAGAACATTTGGCTTATGTGGTTCAAGATTGAACGTATACCAATCGACATCCCCTTTTGGGCAAATTCGAGCATTCCTGTTTACTCCCAAGATGGGCACAGGAGCAGCAGCCAATTCATCATTATTTGGCTCAAACACATCGCGACCACAACCCGATTGAATTTCTACCGCTACAGGTAGCCCATTCACATATCCTGAAATTGCACCTAAATCTGAAGCCGTAATAGTTGGAGCCTGTGTAGTAAACTGGAATCGCCCAACAGGAGAAAGGGAAGAGAAAAATCCTGTAGTAGCATAAGCAGATAAGCGAATGGATTCATCTCCGAAATGGTTATATCCTGCTTCAATATGAGAGTGAGGGCTATGAAATGCTGAAGAGGCCTTTAATACATCAGTATCATAATCCATTCTCATATTAACCGAAACGATCTTATTGCCTACCACATATAAAGGAACCGAGAATGTGCTATCATTAATCGCTTCAAGCTCAGAAAGAGCCACAATGAGGGTATGAGACGATGAAGTACGTAGAGCGGAAGAAGCCGTTGTATAGCTTTCATCTACATCTCCCAATAAAATAGCGATATAGGTTCTGGGTTCAATTTCTGGACAAGTATTAGTATATGTCACAGGCATATCAAGACACATCGGAGGAATAGGAACTGCATATTTATTATAATTAGGGGCCTGATAGGCAGGATTTGTCGCAAGGGTGAGCGAATCAACAAACACCCAATCAAGAGAAGGAGTACCTGTACCAGCGTTCCAAAGTTGTGGGAATTCAAGTCGCGTTGAGGTAGATCGAAGATTCGTTTCAGTTATATCTCCACTATCAATCCCTCCATTCTGATCCACATCCATTGACAATACTTGTTCAATAGGAAAGGTATCGGGTCTTGTAGAGGTTAAAAACTGGAGGATAAGCCAAGAATCCTGCCCTGTTATGACAGGCATTATATCAACTGTATCAGGTATATCCCGTATCAACTGAAAGGCTTCATGATTTTGTAAGGGAACTTCATAAGATCCCAGCTCATCAACAAAAGTCGAATCCACAGCAGGGCTACAACTTGAGTCCATTAGACGTACAGTCGTTTGAATACCATATATTGAATCCATCCGCAAAGGAATACCTGAGCGATGCCGCACTTGACCTATGAATGTACTGTCTTTATACACAGTCAGTTTCCCCTCATCTACATAGTACATGGAAGAAGGGAAAGGAGAGTAACTCACCCTTAATTCCGTAGTAGAAAAGAGGCACTCTCCTTCTTCAAAGGAAGGCAAACGGCTAAATTCAAGACAAAAAATCTCCCCTACCCCATCCCAAGTACTTGAAGGCGAACCATTCAGAGCCAATGTTACCCTTACAGTGTCTGGAAGAGCTGTATTCACATGGGGTTGTACATATGAAGGATTTACAAGATCGTTCCCTAACACGAGATTTCCTGTAGGCGTCACTTTCGTTCCATCATATGCAATAGCAATTTCAATCCCCTTAGCTCCTGAGAGACTATCTTCAGCAGAGAAAGAAATACAGAAATCACTATCCAGACAATTCATTGTAGAAGAAGCCAACCGAAAGGGGTTACAATTCCCTATATACTCCCCTGTAGCTTCTAGAGTGTCTAATTCTATATAATAATCTGCATTATGAGTGTTTGTCCATGCATCATTAATGATACGAAAATCAGCCTCAACATCCGATACAACCAAGCTCGCGATAACGACCGCATCGCCTCCTGTCCATGACGCACCAACAGAATCCATACGAGTAAGTCCCAATCCCATAAAAGGCTGATAAACGGTACCATTTAATGTATCACGAACGTCTGTCAGCATCTCTAGCGGAAGGTACTCGCTTTCGATTTGTCTTTGAATGAGAGAATCCACAGTTATATTCACAGAGTCTGGCCATGCAAGCGTGAACTGGAGGCTAACCAGTCCAGTAAAGTGTGTATGAGGGAGTAAACGGATTTGAAGGGTATCGCTACTTGCTTTTCGTAAACAAATATCCACAGGAGTATGGGAGGTAAGTGTAGAGGTTCCTTGTCCATTTGTTATAAAAATCAAACTCACACAAAGACCTAAAAGAAATATTTTATACAAAGATTTCATGATATTTTGTTTTTATGGGTAAAAGCGAAAGAAGGAGAGCTTATTGAGGGATTTCAGATGTAATACGAGTAGTTTTTGGCATGTCACCTGTCAGTTGTGGCATCATAGATAATTCTTCTTCATACTTCACTACCCCATCTAGGTTAAGGTCTTCGAGCTGATAGCCTGTGAGGATAGCATCAGTATTGGCATTTACTTTCTTAAGAATGAGAAGACGGTCATTGCCTATACCCATTAATTGAATCACCCCATCTTGGTTAATGTCTCCCACAGGCAAAGCATATATGCTGTTAGCTACTTCTATCCGAATATCCGTCCCCAATACAGCTGTTGAATCATTGGTAAAGTCTATAGAAATTACTTCTGTGGTATCCGTTGAAATAGGTGAAGCAGTCATGATAGGAAGATGATTACGGTGCTTAACTGCGATGAAGTACTCGTTTGGAGGGAGCAAAAGCTGAATCGGCCCTCCTACCTGCGGATCTCTAATAGTACCATCTTTCAGAAGAAAACCTGCTCGTGACATATAGAGGCTCGTATCTACCTTACTTCTTGCCTCCACCAGTACCCAATCTACTACATCAGCAGGAATGCTGTCAACCTGAAGAGAATCCGATTCTGTATACGGATGATGAATAGGAATAAGTCCTGCTGTATGTAGACTCGTATTCATCTCTCCCGTTGAAGAATTGTAGGCTCCTTGGAGGTTCACTTTTACATCAAGGGCTGTCCATGGTAGACGAAGTTCAACTGTTTGAGTAGCGAAATTTCCTTGATTGTTAATTGGAATTTCATCTCCATCTTCATCTATTACAAGAACGACTTCAGGAGTAGCAGAAAGCATCACGTATTTTGTAAGTGGGGTTGGGTCACCAATATCACAGATAGTCACGATAATCCCGCCTCCTCCTACACGTCCCGACCCTGAAATTCCCTGCTTATCAGTACGTACAAATCCAAAATCCTTCCACCGTCTAAATCTCCTGTGTACAGCCATCCAATGTAAATTATTGCCACTGGGTTCTAGCCATGAGCCTTGACCTGTGATGAAAGGCGCGTGTTCCGTACCAATATTGAACTTAATTCGAAAGGCAGCACCAAGTACATCAGTCGAGTCAAAGTCAGAAAGAATAAAGTCGAAAGCAATTGTATCTCCATAGATAAACCGAGGTTGTTTAAAAGGACAATAAAATGATTTTTGACTATTCCCCTCCAGTAGAGTTATATGAGGGTACGTAATATTACGCTTTACCACCTCCATATCTAAAGAATCTATGACTCCATCCCCATTACAATCCGCATGCTTTAGGTCTATAGAAGGGAGATTAGGAAGGCTCCTTCCCCAATCAGCTACAAGGTGGGCATACCACTGAGTTGTGGTATCCGCACGTATAAATCCCGTTTCTCCATACACCAATCCTATCAAGAGGTAGTCCCACATGCTTACTTTCCCATCTCGGTTGACATCTCCTGGCCATACACATGAACCTAATGAATCATTAGTCAAAGTCACTTCAAGGGTATCAGTAGCCATATACCCACATGCATTGGTAACGGTAAGGATATAGTCGCCTGATTGCGAAACGGTTATCTGTGGGGTATCCAAAGAATCATTCAAGGGCGTATCCCATACATAAGCTAAATTATCATCTGAAGGATTCTCTATTCCTATAATCATACTACTTGCACAAGCAGTCGTATCGAGTCCTAAGTTTATACTTGGTGGTTCCAATACCCTAATATACCGAGTAGCCATAATGCTACAGGAGTCTTTAATCGCCAATAATTCAATTTTATGTAAGCCAAAGGTTGAAAACACAACTGAAGTATCCCTTGCAATAGAGAAGAGAGAATCATCCACATACCATTCAAAAGAGGTCGCTCCATATGAGTTATTTGTTAGAACAATCGTATCGGATGGACAGGCTGTAGTTATATTGGAGGTAAAGCTTATTCTTACACCACAGGGATTAGCCCCACACAGATTTTCTACCCAGTCTACAGGAGTTACCTTAAAAGTTGTAGGAGTGCCCACAATATGGCTAGGAGTATTAATACTAATAGGATTTCCTGCGTAATGTGAATGAGCATAATTTAGGTTTGACCAAGATGACTCTGTTGTTGAGTGTAAGGTTTCAGAACATATAAGGGTCTCATCTATAGGAATCTTTGCAAAAAATAGCCTATCATTTCGTACACCAATTACTCCTATATCTCCATTCCTTAGAACCGCTAAATTCCATAAGTTCCCTCCTCCAGCAATACTCTTGGAAAAAACAATAGAACCAGCAGTATCAAGCTTTATTATATTAAGATCTACTTCTCCTATCCTTGCCAGAATATAACCATCTGGAATTTGTTCAATTGAAACTCCCTCATAAGCATACCCAGTAATTCCTATTCTTTTCAACTGTGCTGAGGTATTATACAGATTAATATCAAATAAAGGATTTTGACGATTAGGCGACTGGTTAATCTTCCCTGCTATCATAAGGGTTCCATGATGAGAAAAAGTAATTGAATTACCCACTGGATAGCTAGATACATCGTATCGTTTATCCCTATTCACGCTACCCATTTCATTGAATTCCACTACCCATAAAAGGCTGTTCGAATATTTTCCTGTTGCTATATAGTTACTATCTCTCCCCATCAATATATCCGTAAAATATTCCCCTGAAGATATCCCTGTAACACCATTTCCCATCGTTCTACTCCAAACTTCATTACCCTCTTCATTAATTCTCATGATATAACTATCGCCAGATCCTGAACCAAAACTATAGGTACGCCCTACAGCAATATAACCGCTATCTCTTCCTGCTATAATCTTATCAAAACGATCACTATTTCCCCCCCCATAAGTTTTAGACCAAACCTCATTTCCTAATGAATCTATTTTTATCAAATAAGCATCCTTATTCCCTTGACCAAAACTAAAAGTCCAACCTACCATAATATATCCACCATCTGTAGTAGTTACCACAGATAGTAAAATATCTTCTTGATTACCTCCGAAAACCTTTGCCCACACTTTATTACCAGCAGCATCAATACGAACAACATAGCCATCTGCATTTGAATTACCTCTATCTCCCCCCACTACTCCAACTAACACAAAACCTCCATCAGGAGTTTCAACAAGATCATAGCCATTAGAATAACTCGAATCGCTATATGTTTTCGTAAACGTTTCCAAGGAAGGAGTACAGTTTGGAGAATACGTTACATTAAGGCTTCCTGCTGTATAGCAAGATACAGTAAGAGAAGGCCTAGATTCTACATTCTGTAGAATTTGAGCTTTTAATTCTGTTGCAGAAAGTCCCCAACACTCTGAAAGGATAAGGGCAATAGCTCCCGTTACATGAGGGGCTGCCATAGAAGTGCCAAACATATTTCCATAAGCACCATTAGGGAGTGTACTAAAAATACCATTATTAATTCCTCCACCGAAAGCTGCAAGGTCTACACTCTGAACACCATAGTTCGCATAAGGAGCTAGGTTCCCATGGCAGTCAATAGCAGTCACAGAAATAATGTTATCTAAATCATAGCTAGAAGGGTAAACAGGACTAAGATCATTATTATTTCCATTGTTGTTTCCCGAAGCCGCAACAAAAAGCTGGCCTGCTGCCTCAGCATTTTGAATTTCAGTATAGAGAAACAAATCATATATTCCTCCTCCCCAGCTATTATTCGTCATATGAACCCCACTCTCTCGGGCATACTCTAAAGCTTCAATTGCCTGAGCAGTGGTGCCAATCCCCGTCGAATCCATAAAGCGCAAAGCCATCATTTGGATATCCCAGCACATTCCTGCTATACCGATGCCATTATTTCCTTCCGCTCCTATGATACCTGAAACATGTGTTCCATGGCCATTCTCATCATAGGGATTATTATCATCGTTTACAAAGTCCCAGCCCACAAAGTCATCTATGTATCCATTTCCATCATTGTCTATTGAATCGATATCTCCAGGGTCGAATTGCCATACCCCATTAATATACTCTAGTACATGTCCGTCACCATCTGCATCCTCGCCAAGATTTTGCCAGATGTTATTGACGAGATCTGGATGTGTCCAATCTATACCTGTATCCATAATTCCAACAATGACATCAGTGGCATCCGTTTGTTGTGTCCATGCGGTGGGCATATCAAGGTCAGCACCTACTGTACAACCATTCTGGCCTGTATTATGTAAAGACCATTGTTGGGAAAAAAGAGAATCGTTAGGTACTTGAGCCGTTTCATAGATAAAGTTAGGCTGTGCATAATAGCCTTCTGCTTGTAAGCGATTGATATGAAAATCTAGGTTACTTAACGTATTTCTGAGCTGTGGAGCTACCGTAGGAATCCTCCAAACCTGAATAGCCTGATTAGAGAACTCAGAAACGAGGGTGCTTTGGAGAGATTGGCGAATAATTGAGAGATTGGAGCGGGCATTAGAATCAGCCTCATATCTTACAAGGATTTCATTAGGCTCGTATCCCTGGGCTTGTAAAAATGTGTTAAACAACAGTAGTGAGAAAAAGGTGACACTACACACGATAAGATAGTTCGTCTGTTTCATAACTATGTATAATTAGTTTGGTATGTAATTCTATTCCAAATATAGAAGTAGAGGGGGAATCAAAAGAAGATACTTTTTCATTATTATTAGAAAATATATTACTTACTATATCAGTATCGCATAGCATGTGAAACAAAATCATACAATTAAAGCTATGATAGCCAATACTATACTGCTTAAAACTCTATAGCTTTCTTTTATAAAATCTAACTTTTTATTAGAATTTCACTAATCATATAACTCTTTATTCTTCTATGCAAAGACCCAATTGTTTCTCCTCATCAAAAATTGCAAGACTTTTAAAATCGCTTACTCCCTTAGAGATAAACAGATTTAAGAAGTATGTTGCATCCCCTTTCTTCAATCTACATAAAGAGGCTCTCATCCTTTTTTCTGCCATAAAGACTTACTATCCTCATTTTAGCATTTCGAAAGAAGCCCTCTTTATGCAGGCATTTCCTGACACTCAGTTCGACCCAATTAAACTGAGAGATTTACAAGCAAAACTAACTGCTTTGTTTTTTAACTTTCTCAGTTATCAGGAGATAGAAAAAGACGAACAAACCCTATATGAACACAGCAAGCCTAGAAAAAAAGGAGACACAACCACACACACAAGTTTACTGTACGCCCTCCTTAACAAAGACTTTTCAGAAGTAGAAGGGGTAAGTAAACTAATCACAAATAAAATCGAGAGACTACTTAAACAAAAGAAAGAAGATTTAGAAAACATTGTAAAAGACTCAGCTGAGTTTTACTATGAAAAATACCAAGTAGAGAATTTATTCTTAAGCTATCAAGCCCAGCTTTTTGGAAGAAACAATTTAACACGAAGAAGCTATTTCGATATTTTAGAAGCAATAGAAGGCTTCTATTTGACGACCAAATTAAAACTATGCGCGGTTATTCTTCAAAAACCTATTCAAATAGACGATCAAAATCCCCAAGAAATTGAAATGCTCGAAGAGCTTATTAACTATTGTAAAAACACCTCTTTAGAAAATCGCTTTCCACTAGCTGCTGTATATTTTAAAGTGATGATGTGCCTTTATGAAAGAGGCAAAGATATAGAAGCATATTGGCAGGCAAAGAAATTGTTGGATACGTATAAAGACCAAATACACCTAGATGATTTTCAAAATATCTGTGGTCTCTTAATCACTGCCGCCAAGCTCCACTATAACACAAATGACAAAGACTTCTTAGAAGAACTAGGAACCCTACACGAATGGATGATAGACAAAGGAGCCTTATACAAAGGAGAGGGATTGGCGCCCTTATATAAGAATATCATCACCATCTATCTCCGTTCTGGAAGAACAAATGAAGCGTATAAGAAAAATGAAGAAATACGAAAAAAGCTCACAGAGGACAAAAAGTTTTTGGCTGCTTTCAGTGATACATATGAATACAATCTTGCGCACATCTTTCTATATCAAAAGAGAAGCCACAAGGAGGTTCACGACCAACTCAATCAAGCAAAGTATGTAGATACCTTCTTCAAAATAGGAGCATACCGTATCACTATTATGCACTACTTTACGAGAGAATCAGACTATTTTTATCAAGTATGCAACTCATTTCAGAGAGCCTTGAATCGCCCAAGCAAAAAACTCAATTTGTCTCGTAAAGACATAGATCGCAATAAGCGTTTCTTACAATATACCAAATTGCTATTTACTAAAAGGAATGAATATGGTTTTGACTTAACAAAAGTTGAAAAAGAAATTAAAGAGAAAGATATGCTAGAAAAAGAGTGGTTGTCAGCTCAAATTGTAAAATTAAAACAGCAGAATAGTAGGTCGTAAACCTTTGGTTGTGCGTCAATTTATATCACCTGAACCATCATACTAATATCGTATCATCCTCTAATAAATAACATTTTTATTTCCCTTTTCTTTTAAGTAACTAGTACCTACTCAAAAACCCCCAAATTATGCCTTCTATCCTCCTTGTGCCTATTCGAATAGATGCACTTAATCTACAGGTAGATACTCCTGTCCTATCTCCAAAAGCAAATTTCTCTCTTCTACCTTATGTAGAAACCAACGGTCAAGGCCAAAACCTAGAAGATCGAAACCCTGAGACTGCTTTCATCAGCGAATCTATCACTCAACATCCCTTTCAGGACAAAAACCTAATCCTCAGTAAGGGAATCCATCTTCATTGGGCAATGCCTGATGGCCTTGTACATCAACCCAATAATCAGAACGTATTTCCCAATACGAATCAATCCTTCCCAGCCCTCCCAAACCGATGGCTAGTCTCTCGCAAAAGTGCAACAGCCCTAGAAGGCTTTAGTTGGATAGTCGAAAGTGACTTCCTCCACCCACCCAATACAGATATAGCTTTAGCCCAATCCTATGTAAGCGTTCCATTAAACCCAGAAAACAATCCCTCGCCTCCTTTCCGCTATATGGGGCGCCAACTAAAACTTGCAGATTGGAAAGCAGAAACAGCCTCAACTGTCAAAGAATATGAATATTGGGAAGACGTATGGAACAGTCCCCTCACAGCAATAGGATATGGTGAACCAACATTTGCTTCCTTCTATCCCAATTGCAGATCGGTATTCGGATTCTTCGATGAGCTAAATACCATACCTGCATCAGGCACGGAATACCAAGTATTCGGCTGGTACAACACGCAAGCCAATGACTATTTATTCCAACAAATCCAAGCCTTCCAATCTCAACCCCTAGCTATCCACAAAAGGGATCTCGACCATTGGTGGCAACAATTGGCCAAACAAACATGGCTACAACTCATTAACAAACAATGGATAACCCCCACTGCTGCCCAAGTTGCCCCCAAAGGATATGGCAGCGGAAATATTAGGCAAGCACTCCTCAACTTCTTATTTCCTGCAAGTATTATTACACTTGCGAAAAGAAACACCAATCAAAGCTGGGAACTTTCTACAACTATACCTACCAAGGTCGGGCTAGCTGCCGACATAATGGCATCCCTCCCATCCAATCTTACACGTCATAACCAAATATACTTATTGCCTCGAAAAAGGTTGATTGACCGATATGGAGACACAACAGGAAACGTAATCTGGCAATACGTCCTCAATAGCACAGAAACAGCACAGATTACCCCCAATTGGTTGGCATTTACAACTGCCTTTTCTCCTGATTCTACCAAGATGGGACTATCAGGAACAATCTTAAATCTAGTCAAAAGTGATATTAGCGAACGCCTCCTCTTTAATCCCTCATCAACCTTCGCAACCATCACACAAACCCAATTCACACAGCGATTTGGAAATAACTCTGAATGGGCAAACCTCATCCAACGTCAATACCTCCTCCCTACTCAGGGCACAGTTAATGCCTCCGCATCGGGCACAATATCTATTGGGCAAAGTTATTCATTCACTTCTAGCAATCTCCCATTCCTTCCAACAGGTCAAAGCACCCTTTCACAATCACAGGTTGCTAGTTATTTTGCTTCTCAGGCTAATAGCATATGGACAAATATGTTCAACCTAACTCAAACCAATCAGGCAACCTACAAACTCCTCCTTCCCAATACTGCAACCCTAAACCTAAAATCAACTCGACCTAGCCTAGGTCTCTCAAACATTACAGACCAAGAGGTCATTCAACGACTATTCCTCATAACCAAAGCCCAACTCATCAGCCAATTCAATCCTGAAAAAGGCGCATCTATTTGGACACAACTACTCGAACACAAGTGGATTACCTATCTTACAGGAGATACTGCCACCATCAATCCCACGACTTCTCGCTCAAGCACCTCATTAGGTTCCAATATCTCAACAGCTGATATTCAAACAATTGAAACCTTATTCGCCCAAAAGGCAGGCTATAATACCCTCAAAAATATCTATGGGGATCAAACACTTACGCTTTGGAAAGCCCTCATCGCCCAAGCTTGGTTAATCCCTACCCAAAATGCCAATAGCAAGATTACAAATCCGAAAGCCTTTTTTGCACAGGTATCAAACTTAGATAGTCTTCCAACCATCGATAGTAACCATCAAGCAGATATTACCCGCTTCTTCACCTACCAAAAAAACACAGGCTTATACACTATGCTCCAACAGAAATTCAATTGGCACATTGGAGTAAGTATAAAAAAGTCAGAATTGGTAGTAGTAGACGAAACGGATCGAATACCCTTATGGGAAGAGCTAATCGCCAAAAAATGGATACTCCAAATAGAACCCAATGAGGGCATCATTGAACCTCAAAAAAGCCGTCAGCCTTTATCCATTACTTTCAGAAAATATACTGATAGTATTGATTATCAATGCAATGAGGCCATTATTACTGAGCCTATTCCCCAAAATATGCTCCTATTCGGAACGGCTACCCTTATTCCCTCTAGCAGTAACGAAAATGGAAACATCGTCAATGAAACTACTTCTGTAACCATCGCGAATACAGGAGCAGAGGCTCTATCAGCACGATTAGCACATCTAATCAATGGCAATGATAAAAAGGTGGTCGAAGAACAATTGGAAGCCATTCAATACGCTCGTCGCCTAGAAAAGGGAGGAATAGATGTAAGCGCGACCTTCAAAAAGCTAAGGCATCAACAAGAGTTTTCTTCTTTCCAAGGAACAGTCCTTTGGACAATCCGCCCCGACAAAACGGTAAACGATCCTGATGCAAACCTACAGGCGACGCTCCCACTAGATGTGGCACATATGCTCAATGAGCTCAACCTAGCACAGCAAGCATATCAAGAAGCCTTGGATGAAGTTCAGAGCTTGCAGGAGCATCTTTTCGCAGATTGGTATAAATACATGATAGCATCTTATCCTCCTGAGAATATCCTGACTACCTATCCCAACATAGATACAATTAAGTATTATATAAGCCGATATATCATTGGCCCGCTTTATCAAAAAATCAATGATACAGGTCAATTGGTACTTTCCAAAGAAGGCCATACCGTTACACAAGCATCTGCCCAAATCATGCAAATTGAGGGGCAAATTAGCACTATTGTTCCTGAGAACACCCGAGCAGGCTCTCTCGCTATCATGATTAATGCTCTTATTGATCGAATCAACACCTTCAATATAGCCCAACTTCAAGAAGCAAAACCGAAGCATTACACCTTACAGTGGGTTCCAGGCCCTCGATATTGGCAACCAACAGATCCTGTGGTTCTCCTTAGAGGTGCTGCTGTCACTCCTTCCCTCCGACATTATAAAGATGGCCAAAATCGAGAGGATAAGTTACTAGAGTGCCCAATTCTTGAATCAACTATGCTTAGCTTTCCATTCTCCCGCACCAATCTCCCCACTGAATTGCTCCAAAATGAAGTATGGGCAATTGAACAAATGGTCAAACGCAGAGGGCTGAACTATATAGGCTTCAATCAGGTTACCGAAAAACCATGGAATCCCTTCCTCCTCGAATGGTCGGTTCGATTTACATCCGTCAACGACCCGAGCTCGCAAGAGGGTACAAAAACAACTTTCGGCTATGATCCAAACTTCATCACCAATAACTATGGTTTGTCCCAAGAACACTCAAGCTTCATTCCTCTTCTTGGCAAAGCAAACCTCAGTCGCTACCAAAGCGATTATCAAGGAATTAGCCCCCTAACCGATTCTATCCCAACAGGTTTCCGTAGAAGAATTGAATATTTCCTTGAGCAATATGCAAAAGTAGATTTCGCGGAGCTACAATCAGCTATGGAAGCCGATAAAACAAACGGAACCACTACGGCAATCACATGGCTCAATACATGGGAAAGCGATCACGACCAAAACAACACTTTCAATCAGGTATTATACAATGCCTTCTCCGCCTATTACCAATTATCCCTCAAACCCATTCTATCACAAGCCCTTAATGGATTCAACAATGCCCTTGTTATGCTCCGCCAAACGGTACAGCTCCCCGTTGCTGATCCGCTAGGGTTCAAAGAATACCAAGCATTCGCAAACAAAGTAAAAGCTTTCATCAGCACAAACAATACTCTATCCCCCCAACCTCTCGACCATTTCAATCCCATCAGAGCAGGGGCATTAAATATTCTTCGAATGCGGTTGGTGGATACTTTTGGGAGAACACACAAGCTCAATCTGACGGATTTGGTGACAACGAATAAAATGGAATTTGACTCTCTATCAGACACCATCCAACTAGAACCACGATTAGCCCAGCCTGCCCGACTTAATTTTCGCTGGATATCTGCAGATCCTGAACATCAAGATATGGAGATGAACGATCATCCAGCAACCACACCTATCTGCGGTTGGCTGATTCCCAATAAATTGGATGATAGCATCCTAATCTATGACAATCGAGGAAATCTACAAGGGATCATCAACGAAGCGGCAGACTGGGATAATCCTCCAGGAGGAATAGCTGTAGCAATTAACGACATTGCCAATCCCCATCTACAGTCTTTAGTCACCTACATCACCACCAAAGGAGCAAGCTTCTTACAAGACTTCCTCACCACCCTAGACAACTCCCTCGAATACATAAATCCCCAATTCGAAGCAGAGCATCAAGACATTAGCCTCCTAATGGGTCGTCCTATTGCATTGGCAAGGGTATCCGTCGGGTTCGAATTAAAGGGCTTGCCAAGCATCAACCACGACTGGAATATCTTCCGCCAAGACATGAAACGAGCCTTCAACTACAAAAAATCTTTCAACCCCAATACCTTATCAAACTACATATCCGAAACACGTGAAACCTTTGACTTCACTAAAGTGAACCTACCCGTCCGCTTAGGAGATTTCCAACAACTTAATGATGGCTTAATAGGATACTGGAAGCCATTGACCATATCCAATGCCGAACAAGACTATACAGGCACAATTGACATTACAGACCTCTTCTTCGCTCCCCAAACCAATACCCAAGTAAATGTAAGCGATTCCAATATAAAGACGGGTGAAAGCGAGGTTTTCTACCTCCAATTGGCTATTGATGACCCAACGATCACCCTCCCCATCCTATTCAATCCTACTGGAAGCCTACACGCAACCTCGGGCATCCTCCCAACAAAAACCATTGATATTCCCCTAGAACAATACAAAAGCATCCTACAAAAGATTGCCATCACCTTCCTTTCTAGTCCAATTTTATCTTCGACTTCGAAACTAGAAGTCCCCCTCCCTATCCAACCAGGATATCAATGGTCATGGCTAAGTGCCTCTCTTGCATCTGCTTCGGCTTCCCCCAATTGGACAGAAACCCCTGTCATTACCCAAGCAGCATTCGCCCAACAGTGGAACCTAAGCATTGCACAAACCCTATGGCAATACCTCCAAACGGAAGATATTGGCTGGATGACACCTAATGGCCAACGAGCCACTGTTCTTCCTTCAACCGCACGAAAAGCCACAGCCCTAACAGGTATATGGACAGACCTGCAAAGAAGTATATCCACTTTCTTATCAAACTTGCTACCTTCCACTACCCAATCCCAAACCTTGTCCTTACCCCAATTCATAGTAGCCTGGCAAACGTACCAAAGTAGCTTAACAGGTACAACTTTAGACATTAGTGCCTTATGGAATTATCTCCTATCAATAAATTGGATTACCCAACAAACAGGCTACTTCCGTCTTAACTCGACCAACATGCAAACTACAACCTCTTTCCAAGGAGTCTGGAAGGGACTAGAAGGCTTAGCACGCGCAAGTTTACGAGATGCAGCTTGGAATCTTGCTCCAACCAACCTCAATGCTGACCTATCTTCCATCCCCCAGCTATACTCTGGTTGGCTCAAACTCTCACATACACTCTAGTATTTAGCGAAACTCCTAAAAACCTCCCTTAAACCGCTCTAGTTATGCCTCTATACGCCAATACCTCCAATATCAAATTCATAGAAACCCATAGACCTTCTATGCGAGCAGGCGAATACCAGTTTTCCTTCTCCCAGTCCCTCTCCGTAGCAGGCTTTGCCCTCCCAGATGGCACCTACACAACAGAAAGGGCAGTCGCAGTGGCAGGCGACCGCTTCACGCTTGAACCTTCCATCATCCAAAAGCTATTCCCTCCAGAAAATAGCATAGGCGATCACTCCAACTCACTCCCTGCCATCATTCTCAAAAGAAGCACCCTCCCTTGGGAATGGCTTCCTTATAAAGATGGACAAAATCCTGATGGAGCAAATGAAAATACACCTTGGATGTGCCTCCTTATCCTCAATGAGGATGAAAAACTAGGCGGAACAATCAGCAAGAAGTCCTTTCAATCGACCATCATAAACAATGAAGAAATATGGACTGCCCTGATAAATGCCAATTGGCTTACCTCAACCTCAGATGCAGACACTTTCCTAGTTCCAAGTCCCTCAAGCAGAACAGCTGCCTTACCTGAAGCCTACCAAGTCTTACAAGCCAAAATCGAACAATTCCTCAACCAAGCTAGAGCCATTCAAACCTCCACCATTGACACACTCCAAACTGCCTCCACAGATAGTTGGATCAAATGGCCAGGCTTCGACAAACAAGTATTTGAAGAGAGTAGTACCAAAGTCCAAACGGCCGACTTTGATTACCAACTCTTACAAATGCTAATGCCATCAAATAAGAACCTAAGCTTCCTATGTCATGTAAAAGATTCGTCTCAGAAAAACCCAGATGGAAGCTTCACTACAAATGAATGGGCAATTGTCACGACCAATCGCCTTCCACAACCAAACAAACGTACCACTGCCTACCTCGTATCTATCCAAGGTCGATTAGACCTCGACGCAACCGATGGCCCCGTATTCAATTATGAAGGAGCAACAGGCAATGAACTCATCCGATTGGTTGTCCTAAAGCAATGGTCTTTTAATTGTTTGAGCAAGGGGCATACGCTAACGGGCATTCTCAGCAACCTCAATACATACACCCCGACCAGCGAGAATACCAGTGCTCCCCCCACAGGAAGTACAACCACTTTCAGCTTTCGGCTTCCCTCCAATGGCAATGTCATAGTAGAACCCTTCCTCCAACAAGGAAAGGTTCCCCTAATCCATAATATGAGGACAGGAATTAAAACAGTCGCTTGGTATCAAGGCCCCTTCACCACCAACCAACATACAAAGCAACTTCTAATCCCTCAAAAATTGGATCAGCCTCTCATTAAATCGGCCGATCAGCTTCTTATATACAACCAAACAACAGGCATGTATGACGTATCCTATGCCGCAGCTTGGGAGCTCGGCAGAATGATGATGTTACATGAAAAGGATCTTTCCATACAGCTCTTTCAATGGAAACGCCGCCACAAAAAGAGTATTCAATTAGCTGAACAAGCAGCCGTATATAACCATCTCCCTTTCCAAAATACTCCCACCCTTGAAATGCCCAAGCCTCCAACAATGGTTCGAGGATTTAAGGCTTCTAAAGGGCGTACCCGCACATTATCTCATCCCGAATCCAGCCATGCTCCCCACAGAAAGCATTCGCTTCTTCCAAATAGATGAGCAATGGCTAGAATGCCTGATAGATGGTGCCTTTAGCATCGGGCGAGTTCCGTATCAAGACACTGTACTCCCCCCAAACCCAAAGGCCTCTACTCCATTTACAGGGGTTCTTATCCGTTCCTCAGCAATCAAAGATTGGCCAGAACTCATGGTAGATGCCTATGATGCCCTACCCCCAACTACCAATCTTGACACAGCATTAGCTGAGGCCAATAAGCTTTCTCTTCTTCGGATGGATCGCCTTTCAGACAATGTACTACTTTGTATATTCGATGGCTCTCTCCAAACCGTAGATGTCCATCTTCCCCCTGAAGTCCTCCACATGGGGTTCAAACCGCTAGAGACACCACCTGCCTCTCTGCTAAACAACGCTTCCAACTACCAAAAAGACCTTCGGGATTATGACGGTTCTGAAATGGAAGCATCAGCAGGAGACATAACATATTCCATTGCTTGGGAAAACCCTTCTTCCTCCAATCGAATGGTAGATATTCAAGCAACAATCACGAATATCAAAAACCAACTGAAGGTTGTAGGACTAACAATCCCTACCCCCTTCACCTCCGCCCAACTAGCCTTCTATTTATTAGAGGGAGTTCCCAAAGTTCGTTTCATCCAAAAACGTTCATAATCGCTAACTACCACACCTTTCTATCCCCATTATTCATCCCAAAACTTCTTCATCATGAGTGACATTAACACCCTCAACAACAATATATTATTCTCAGTGAGCAAAATCGCTCCTTCTGGCAATAGCCTAATCAACGAAATACAATCCGCAGGCACCCTCCCAACGACCTGTGCTAATGCTAGCAATGCCAGCGATAGCAACTTCGCCAATTACTTACAATTCACTGGCCCTCGCGATCCTAAGGTTAGCGCAACCCTCACCTCTCTTTCGTTTTCCCCTTCAGGTAATCTATCCCTATCCCTATGGGTAAACTGGCAATACCAACAGTCCCTCACCCTCATCTTCCGCCCGCATAATCTCACCAGCCTTGCACAACTTGCAGCCTCTCAAACCATGTCCATGACCCTATCCGCAGATGGCAATTGGACATATATAAAGGGCAATAAAAACACCTCAGGGAAATACTACTCCTCCAAACTCAATTTCTTCCAACCCCAAAATCAATGGGTACATATCGTTTGGAATATATCCCTCAATCAAAACACCACGAGTCTCTATATCGATGGGGAAAAGCTAAGCATTGATTACAGTTCCATTCAAGGCTCTCCTTATTTCAGCTTCCCTCTATCCACATGCGACCTCGTCCTAGAAACAGGAACCATCAAGCTAGCGAATCTCAAAATGTTCAACCAAACCCTTACTCAAGATGAGATAACGCAAGTACGCAACCAAGACCTCACCCCTACAGTAATCACCGAAAGTCTTGTCCTAAGCGCCTTCACAGATGCGTATACAGCCCCTATTTCTGTAGGAAATGGCATAGCAACGAATTCCCCTCTCTTTCCACAAGCCCATAGGTTTAATGGCAATACCCTTACAGCAAACCTCATAGGTTACCAAGTAAACTCCCTAACCCAATTCACAGCTTCCCTTTGGGTAAAAATAGATAGCCGTAGCCTATCAAATACCCTCACCCTACTCCAAGGCCAAGGCTTCTCCTTACAAATATCCAAGACCTATATCACATGGACAATAGGAAGCACCTCCATACAATTCTTCACCGAAAGGTATCTGGGCGAATGGCATCTACTAACCCTTACTGCCACCCTCTCCAACAACCAAATGACCCTCCAATGCTTCCTTGATGGAGCAGTAATAGAGGCAGGATGGGAGGGAGTAGACTGGAGCGATAGCCAATCTATCAGCAATACCGCTCCTACCCTCCCCCTCACACTCGGAGGCGAAATCCTTATTGGGAACAATAACTTCATCGGACAAATAGCACAACTTACCCTATGGCAGAATAGCACTCCAACAACCCTCAACAATTTATGGGCAACAAACTTCGAATCCATCTCCTCCCTTAATATCCTCCAACTCAACCTTTCTTCCTCTATTCCTACCAACAGTAGCGGAAACAACATTCCCCTACTCTTTAGTAGCACACCCACGATTCAAAAGGATGCCCAACTCCAAGAAGAAACCCTCGTCTTCAACAACAGCCTTACGCTCTCCGTTTTAATGCGCAAAAAAGCCGTATCAACCCCAACCGCCTTCACCCTCGCTTGTTGGCTAAAATTTGACACAACCAGCTTACAACCATATAATAACGGCAAAGGCACTCCCCAAATCTTCTTACTAGGGTCAAACAACAACCTCTCTATCCATTTCTACAAAGACAAATTCATTTGGCAAATCAGCAGATACATTCAACAGGTACTCGAATACCCCTCAACCTTCGCATCAAACCAATGGACAATGTGGGCATTTACAGCCCAACTCAACACTGGTAATCAAATGGTTACCCTACAAACGTGGATAAATGGCACAGCCTGCTCCCCAGCAACCTCTACCAATATAACCGACCAAGGAGGTCAAGTGCTAAGCGACCAATATAGCATATTCGTCGATAGCAGCGATTTTGCCATAAACGCTTTCCCCAAAAATGCCTTCCCCAACCTCACTCTAGGAACCAGCTTTACAGGCAGCATGGCCTCACTCAACATATGGCAAACCTACCTAAGTGAAACAAATGAACGTGAACTCCTCGCTCCCCTCTTTATCCCCCTCCAAAGTCAAACAGTCGCAGAAATTCCCCTCAATGCAGCAAACGCACTAGCGGATATTAGTCCGAACCAAATACCGACCATCCCAGTTTCCATTGGAGGAGGAGGCTCAAGTCTATATCCTTTATTTCCAAATATCTGCTCATTCAATACAGCCTCTCGGCTTTCGATAAACTTCAACCGTTTTGTCCTCACAAAGCCCAATATCGTATTTTCATTTTGGGCAAATATCAACTTCTCTACCCTCAATAATCCTACAACCATCATCAGCGACAGTGGAGGCAATTACTCCCTAACCTATACAGGCGGCAACCTCTCTTGGAAAGTGGGTTCGCTCACCGCAACGACCTACGCCCCAACCAATTGCGACAATCTCTGGAAGCTCTGGGCTTTCTCTGCCAATATTGTAGCGGGGCAAATAAGCCTACAAATTTGGATGAATGGCGAACAAGTAACATCTGCCAATCCCCAATCATACGCCTCAGCCTATCTCCCCAAGCTAAACACAATCACACTCGGGAGTAGCAACTTTAGCGCATTACTCACCAACCTTAAGATTTCACAATTCAGCCTAACCACCACCACAGCAAAAGCCTTCTTCCCCCAATTCCAAACCCTTACCAGCGACCTTGTATGGGCATTAGAAGCAGAAACAAACAGCGTACTCTCAGATGGAAGCGGTAACAACCTCCCTACAGGCAAATCTAGTACATGGAATGCGACCGTAAACGAATCCCCCTTATTGGATACCTTTATCCTATTTCCAAGCCCAAGTTCTGCCTCAATCGTAATAGACGGCACACAAACACGACTTGCTTCTACCAATGAAGTTACCCTTGCTGCTTGGGTGAATATAAGCTCCAATCAAGGAGGAATACTCTTCACTACCCTTGACAATAAAATGCAAGTTACCATCAATAGCACAGGAATAACTTGGCAAGCAGATACAGGAAAATCGGTTACCTACAATGCGCTACCAAACCAATGGATTCTATGCACCTTCACCGCCCAGGTAACAGATGACAAGCTCAACCTACAAATCTGGCAAAATGGAGTGGCAGTTACAGAACCAACTGCTATGCCTTATACAGGAACCTTACCCTCCCTAGCCCAGAACCTAATGCAAGTAGGCTTCTCCTTCGGAGGTAGCTTCGCCAAACCCACTATATGGCAAAAAGCCCTTACGGGAGCAGAAATACAAGACTACTACTACCAAACGATCCAACAATCCCTAGTACTATCACTCTCCTTAGCAGAAAATACACAAGACATAAGCGGTAACAACATCCCTATTGAAGTAACAGGAACTCCTAGCACAACTACAGACCCAACCATAGGCTCTGTACTCTCTTTCGAAAACCTCCAAATAAACTACTTCACAAGTCTCCTCACAAACCCCAACCAGCTCTCAATATGTTTCTGGGCAAAGCTACCAAAAAGTATCGGGAGCAATGCCGTTCTTGTAAAACAGGCCCCTACCTACTTCCAAATACAGGCAAACCCAATCAAATGGACTCTTCAAGGAGCAACCGCCCTCTCCAACTACACCCAATATCTCACAGGCAAATGGCACTTCTTCTGCCTCACAGCAGAACTCGCATCAAAAACAATCACCCAACAAATATACATTGATGGCATCTTAGTCAATACAAATACAACCTCTTACAATTACGAATCTCTCCCTCCCATATACCCCTACAACATCAAGCAACCCAACGGAATCAAACTCTTTCAGTTCCAACAATACCAAAACGTATTATCTCCTACCACCATCCAGAGCATATACCAAAGCATAGCGGCAAAGATGGCTACCAAACCCCTCCTTGCTTTCTTCCAATTCGATGCAGACCTCAATGACCAAGGAGCCAATCAATTAACCCCTACTTGGACATCAGCTCCATCCTCTACAGTAAGCGACCCACTAGGAGTTTTCAACAACTGCTTACAATTAACGGGTAGCACCACCTTCGCACTCCCTCTAGACTCTCTACTCATCCAAAACCAAGCAGTCCTAACAATCGACTTCTGGGCACATGCTGCCTATTCCACAGCAGCTACCAACTTCCTAACTTCCAGCAATTCCAGCATAGCCATTGCGCTCCCCAATGCCTCCACCCAAGCCAGTTTCTCAGTCAATGGCCTTACCGCCCAAGGCACCATTACCCCTAGCAACTTGGCAGCGTCATGGCAACATTGGACATTTGTAGCTTCTTGGGCAAACAATACCCTAAGCCTAGAAATATACCTCAATGGCACCGCCCTATCGGGAGCCTCAACCACTGGAACAGCCCCTTTCCCTACCCTAAATACCCTTACCTTATTCTCGGGCTTCACAGGTTACATCTCCCATCTCCGAATATGGCAAACAGCCCTCAATAGCACCCAAATTACCGAACTCATGGAGCTAGACAAAGCCGCTTTCCCATCCGAACTACCAAGCGCATTGCCCGCTCCCATTTCCTTTACCCTCTTAGATGGAAACCAAAACCCCAATATCTTCATCACCGACGATACGGGTTCTCTCTTGGAACTCTCCATCCACAACGAGGCCGCATATCCCATAGTAATCCACCCAATTAACAACTTCAACAAAGACACCTTCAACCCAACCTCTGACCCCTACAACTTCCAACTAAAATTCCGACCAGGAACCCTCAAACAAAAAGGCATGAGCCTAGCTTCTTCCGATGATGGCTGGAATATCGTCGTTCAGGAGCAATCTGACCAAACCCTATCCATCTTCTTCATCTATACAGGCTCATCAGATATCACCCTCTATACACCCTCCAGTGCCAAGAACAATCCTCATCTAAAAACAAGCATCCATTTACACCTTCAAAATGTAGTAGCCCTTCCAAGCAGCGAAGGAGCAAGAACCACAAAAGCCGAACTCCAATACAACCACCTCAATTTCCAAAATAGTCCCGAACCCCTCACAGGATTCCTCCTATATTCCCTCAATGTCATCAACCACCTCGGGCTCAAAGACATTGGCCTCAATATGGGATTCTGGGGAAGTAATACCATCCTCAATGACGGATCAACCCCTAACGTCCTAATCCTCCATCTCACCAATTCAGGCAGCTCCAACATCCAATTCACGACTTCCAGCAAACTCTTCCTTAGCGTATCTAGCATCGAAGAATTCGGGCTACCCTCATCTCTTACCATAACAACTGCAGATTCGACGAGCATAGGATCAACACCCCTCGCTAACGTCCAACAAAACCCAACCTCATTCGCAGCATCCAGCCCATCATGGACGGCTAGTACCCCTTCCAAAGAACCATACCCAGGCTATAACACATGGACTTTATCCCCTGTTAAGAATCCCCAAACCCTAGCAGCAGGACAAAGCCTATTCATCATAATCTCAGGTATCAAAACCAGTACTAAAGATGGAACCGCATCTATCTTCCTCCGATACACAGACCTCCAAGATGCAAATGGAAATCCCTACTGGGATGGATACCAAGAATTCATAGTCAATAAATCCCCCCTCCTCATACAAGATTCAGGAATAAAAGTAAACGGCCCAATTAGCACCAACAATGCCCTCACAAGTACAGGTAATATATCAAGCCAAGGATCTATCTCAGATGCCAACGGAGTTATCCCTCCAGTAGGAACCATCATCATGTGGTATGGCGTAGCAACTAAAATACCCAAAGGATGGTACCTCTGTGATGGCAGTTTCGTGAATGCCAGAGATAATAAGGAACTGTACGAAGTAATCTCAGGCCAAACCTATTCGGAATCAGCCGCAGGAGGTCTCGGATTTTACCTTCCTAACTTTGAAAATAAATTCCCTTATGGAGGCTCCTCGTCCTCAATAATAATTAACCAAAGTAATCTCAGGGCAACCACAGGAGGAAACGATTCACACACACTACTACAATCAGATCTCCCAAACCATACACATAAAATTACCATTGATTCAGCAGGCGAGCACACACATAAAATCGCCACGGAAGATGACCACCAACCTAACGACATATGGGTATATGAAACAGGTAATACAGAGGGAAGTCACCAAGTCACGAATGATGCTGGAGCCCAACCAGATGGCCTCCATACCCACAACGCATCTATGTCCCAATACTGTAGAGGAGGAAACGAAAACACTGTATCACAAACATCTATCCCCATCATCCCTCCATACGTCAGAGTTCTATTCCTCATAAAATACTAACCCCAATCTTCGAAAAACCCACCACCATGCCTGTAAATAGCATACTCACAAACTGGAAAGACAGTCTCCAGCCCCCCCAAGGGTACATGACCGTATCAACCCTCACCCCAGCTGAGGGAGAACAATCCATTACCCTATCCGCCCTAATCACAAGCCTAAACGTCCAACAACTCACAGACATAACTGCAGCCCAACCCCTCAGCAGTTTCATAAGCAACCTTGATAGCCAACTCTCAGACGGGAACGTATTAAACCTGACATACCTAGAATATGACTCCATCAATACCCCTCCCCAATACATCTACTTCACCATACAAGCAAGTAGCGGCATATCATTCTCCCTCATCCCTGATATCCTCAAGATATCAGGGATGGGCTTCAGCCTAGGAATCTCCACACCCTATACAGACCTAATGGGGAATTACCACTCTGGCCTATTCGGACAAGTATTCGCAACCCTCAACCTATTCAGCTATATCGATGACACAGGAGCCTCACAAACAGTAGACCTTCAGGCAATACTCGATTTCTCAGATTTCTCCCTCACAGCCAGCCTCACAAATCCTATAAAAGTAAAGTACTTCTTATCCGAATACAGCATCCCCGTCCCATCCATCCTAGAAACCGTCATACTCTCCTCCCTAGTCGCCTACGGCAATTATACCACAAAAACCCTGCTCCTAAACATTAACATAGGTAGCCACATCTCCCTACTCCCCTCAAGCGATGCCCTCCAACTAACCCAACTAGGACTATCCATACAAAAAATAGGTGGAACAAACCCATCCTCTTCTGCTACCATCACAGGAACCCTCACCCTCAAAGGAGTAGCTGCCGAGGGCAATGACCTAGACATTATCCTAACAGCAAGCAATTCTGCCTCTTCAGACAATAGCAATTGGCGATTCACAGGCAGCACAGGTAACAACCAACAAATCCCAATTGGCTCCCTCATCAATTCCCTAGCCCAATCCATAGGAGATATACAACTCCCCCATGCAATCACCGATTTTACCATCTCCTATATATTCGCCTCCTACGACCTCTCAACCAAAAACTTTTCTTTCTCTTGCAAAGGCCAACTCCCTTTAGGGGATGGTTCAATGAATATGTCCCTCCAAATTGTTCTGACAAAGCAAGACGACAACAGCTACCAAAAAGACTTCTCTGGACTAATCACCGCAGGAAGCTACGTATTCGAAGTCGAATTCGCCTCCTCCCCCACCGAAACCAACTTCATCGCCCTATTCCGAAACGACGACGAAGAGCCCATTCACATCCAAGAAATAATCGGAGGCTTATCCCCTACCGTAGCCGAATACATCCCTCCTTCCTTAGCAATAAACCTCAAAGACATCTTCTTTGTATACCACAAGGAAGCCCAAACCAAGACCTCCGCTAAAACCACCCAAACCAAAGGCGGATTTCTACTAGGCACAGACCTATCCGCAAGCCTCGACCTAACCCAGATCCCAGTTGCAGGTGCATTAATCCCTGCCGATCAGAACATTGCCATTGAAAACCTAAAGCTATTCGTAGCCTCAACAAACTTCAACGCCGAACAACTAGAATCCTTCAACACCCAACTTTCATCCCACCAAATCCCCGAATTTCCCACTACCCCAGCCGAAAGCAAAAACGGCGACTCCCAAACAACAAAAACCACCCAACCAACCATCTTACCAAAAGGATGGGGCTTAGCTGCAGAAGTACAAATAGGCCCCAAGGAGAAAACCCTAATGATCTCAACGGGCAGTACCAAAAAACCTCCTAAAAAAACCACCTCAAAAGGAAAGACAACCCCCACAACTACAACCACCAGTACAACTACCTCCATGCCCACAACCACCGATAGCAGCCAATACACCACAGACCAATCCTCAAAAATCCCTGGTGTACAATGGTTCAACATCCAAAAATCAGCAGGCCCCTTATACTTCGGCCGAATAGGCGTAAGATTCGAAGACGGCGAGCTCACCTTCCTACTAGATGCAGCCATGAAGGTAGGCCCCCTAAACGTATCCCTTGATGGCCTATCCCTAAGCTCCCCCATTGACCACTTCGAACCCCACTTCGCGCTCTACGGCCTATCCCTCGACTACAAACAACCACCCATAGAAATAGGTGGCGCATTCCTAAAAGCCATCCCAACCCCAGAAGGCGTACAATACGAATACGATGGAATGCTCGTCATCAAAGCCAAGAAAATCAGCTTCACCGCCATTGGCTCATACGCAAAACTCCTTACAGGAAAACCCTCCATCTTCGCATACGTAGCCATCGGATTCCCCCTTGGAGGCCCTCCTTGGTTCCTAGTCAAAGGCCTAAGCTTTGGATTCGGATACAACCGCGCACTCCTCCCTCCTCCCCTACAAGAAATGGACTCCTTCCCCCTTGTGGCAGAAGTCCTATATTCAGGAGGCAAAGCCACTACCCCACAAAAAGGAAAAACAAACACCAATTCAGCCCAACAAAAAGCAAACCTCATGGCTGAATTGGAAAAGCTCAAACAATATATTCCCCCAGAAGCAGGACAATACTTCATTGCTGTCGGACTAATGTTCTCGACCTTCGAAGTCGTAAACTCCTTCGCCCTTGCCACCGTCCAATTCGGAAACCGATTCAGAATCGACCTATTCGGACGAATGTTCTTCCTACATCCCCCCGTAGGAATGGCCCAACGAAATACCAAAGCCCCCCTACTCGTAAACATCGAAATAGACCTCATAGCATCCCTAGTCCCCGATGAAGGATACTTCGAACTAAGAGCAGCCATCAAAGAAGGCTCCTACATCTACTCCTCCAATTGCAAAATAAGCGGAAACCTCGCCTTCAAAGCATGGTTCGCAGGAGACCATGCAGGTGACTTCGTATTCGTCCTCGGAGGATACCACCCCAAATTCTATGTCCCAAGCTACTACCCCACACGTGAATGGCTCAAACCCCTATCCCTATGGTACGGCATCAGCGAAAAAATCTACATCAAAGGAGCTTTCTACCTAGCCCTTACACCCGTAGCATTCATGGCAGGCGGAGACCTAGAAGCAAACTTTGAAGGAGACATAAAAATCGTGAGCCTAAAAGCTTACTTCCACCTCTACGCAGACTTCATCATTTACTGGAAACCCTTCCACTATGACATCTCAATAGGCGTAGACATCTCCATCAAAGCCTCAGTCCACTTCCTCGTCACAGTAAGCATATCCCTAAACCTCCATGCAGACCTCCACATCTGGGGACCAGAACTAAGCGGGAAAGCCAATGTAGAAATCCTCGGTATTTCAATCTCCATTGCCTTCGGTGCAGATGCCCCCCAATACAGTCCCCCGATTCCTTGGCCAGAATTTCAAACCTCCTTCTTACCAGACACCCAAAAAATATGCAGCACCCTATGCGCACATGGACTCCTAAAAGAAGTCACAGATACCGATGGAACCCCATACCTCATCATAAACCGCAAAACATTCTCCATTGAATTCAACTCCGTCATTCCCCTAACAGCTGCCTACCTCCATACCACCGATATGGAGGAAGACGAAAACGCACTCATAGCCAATGGAACCCCATTCGGAATAAACCCCATGCACATCAACCATGGTAACCTCCAATCAGAGCTGCAAATCTCCCTCACAGGCCCAGACGTAGACTACGACAGCTTCGCATTCGTCCCAATCCTCAAAAACGTACCCGCAGGACTATGGGGAGACTACAAAGGAGCCGACCTAAACCAAGACAGAACCATACCCAACATCCTATCAGGCTTCTCCATAGAGCCAGGATCTCCCCCAAAACCCTCCGAAACCCATGAAGTCCCAAAAGAAAACCTCCAATACGACTCCTATGAAGTACAACAAGCATTCAACTGGGAATCCCCCCTAAACCAAAAAATCTACCCCACTACCCCCCAAAGCCTCATAGCAGGCATGGCACTCCCACATAACTACAGCCAGATGCTCCAAGGACTCCTCCCCCAAACCGACCTAGAAAACCTCCTCCTAGCAGAAGAGAACACAGACCTCACATTCATCCAAAACCAAGTAAACGCCTTCGTATATACCCCACAAACCAATTAACTCCCCCCTAAACAATAAAAATATGCCAACAGAATTCATCCCAAAATGGCTATCCCAGAACCACGACAATACCCCCATAACCTTCGCATGGGAACTAGAAGGCAAACAAGGAAACCTAAGAGCCTTGTATTTCTATTACCCAGTCCCTACTACCCCTACACCATCTGGAGACCAAAACTTTACCGACCCTAATAATAATCCTCCAACGACAGTGCCACTCACTCCACAAATCTGGTTCGGAATAGAAGCGTTAGATAATTCACTAGAAGCACTCGCGAAACTCCTTATACCCCAAGGAGAAACATACAATGAAAAGACCCTATTCACAGACTTAGCAACATACAAACAAAAGAACCCCACCTTCCTTCTCAAAAAATGGGACAAGATCCTCAATGCTCCCATCATGGATAAGAACGAAAAACTATCCTCAATAATATGGAACAATACAATCTTAGAGAACCTACACTACGAACTCCTCATGGAGCCAGACTCCAATAGATGGGAAATGGTAACTAAAGCACTAAACTGGGAGACATTCGAACAAACAATTAGAACAGTCTACCCCAAACAGAATAACCCAGACAACTTTCTAGGCGCATTCCATACACACCTCGTATTCCATGCACCTCCTACCACTCCAAAAGATAAATTTGATAATTGGGCTCAACGCATAGCTTATTTCTACGAATATATGGTCATAGCCACAGGCCTATACACAAACTCACTCAATATCACATCAAGACTCTATGGAGGGAAAGTCATCACCGAACTTGCAAACGACATCCAAAAACACAAAATACTAGAAATACCCCACCCCCCCTTTGGTAACCGAAGCAACTACAAATTCATCTGTATAGGATTCAGACAAACCTATAAAAACAACCCCGAGAATCCAGCAGATATAAAAAATCCGCAACTTTTCGGATTTGAATTTAGATCATTACATCAAAGTGAGCACCATACAACATCAAAAAAATACCTCGATACCATCATGGAAATAGCCAAAGTACTCAACGATAACCCCTACTTCCTTGATAGCATATGGACTCCTTCGTCTTCAAATTGCGAAGGCCTTCTTAAAGCCATTTTTGCAGATGAATTCGAAGACCTAAGAGTCATACCAATAACAACAACCAACAAAACCAATCAAGTAGCAGTCCCGTCTATCACCCCTACCAGCATCACAACTATCCTAAACGCTTGGAACCAAGACCTAAAAACCCAACTAGAAACAACCTATGCCCAAGGTGACCAAGACATCATTACATTCCGCAACCTTTGGAGCAAAATAAAAGAAACCATCCTAGATAACCGAAACCTCCCAAAAGAAGAAATTCGTTCCATCAAGCCCCAAAAACTAACAGAAAAGCTCCAGAAAATCATCGAACAAGCCATCGATGCAAAACTAGAAGAAGACCTAAAAATAAAAGAAGAACTTATAAATGACAAAGGCCGAACCATACAAAAAATGCTCAAGAAACTTCTCTATAAAAATATACCTTTCATAAAAATCCCAAACGCTAACTTCCAAAACCTAATAGACAACTTCACAAGCTTCTTTTACCATTACCTAGTCGAACTCGTCCCCCTACTCGCCCAAGACTGGCTACGCCTCATCATATTTTGGAGAGAAAGACAATGGGGAATAGACATCCCTCAATCCCCTCTACAACAACAAATCCAAAGGGACTACCAACCTAAAATAACCCTAATTGAAACCATCATCAATACACTCACAAATACTCCCCCCTATTCTTACTACTACAAATTTAAAAACGTAAACACAACTACAAACAGATTATCAAGTCCCTTAGAAAATAAAAGCCAAGCAATAGACCGTGAGAAATTCTCATACTCACTACCATTTAAAACATGGGAAAATCATCCCGCTATCCCTCCAAACCTAACCTCAAGAATCCAACAAGCCAGAGCTACCTACGCAGAATCATTCCCTGATGACCTTGAGGCGACTTTGAAAGAAGAATGGGATAGACACACCATAGCGGAAGAGAGCGATTACAATAAATCACTGGACATCAATAACATATTTACAAGATCCTTCGCCCCCCCCCTCAGAGAATGGATACAAAACCCTCAAATGGCACATTACCTACAAATCGACTACAATAGCGCTCAACCCACCCTATACTACGGCGAAACAGATTCAAACAACAATCCCATCCCCTTCACACGAGACTCCCTCCAATACCTACCCCCTACCCACACCGCCTCCTCTTCCTCATCTTGAGAGAAGCCAGCGGGCAGTCTCCCCTCCGCGGGAGGGGGCGGGGGTGGGTAAGGTACTG
>Ga0163111_10000062_pt1 | contig 60333 bp, 41 predicted proteins | sample CRUFie1St18metaG_FD_109645 | JGI IMG/M metagenome (GOLD analysis project Ga0163111, IMG submission 109645) | Marine microbial communities from the Costa Rica Dome - CRUD Field 142mm St18 metaG | ecosystem: Environmental > Aquatic > Marine > Oceanic > Photic zone | place: Costa Rica: the Eastern...
GATTGGTCAACATCACAGGCGGATATGGCTTCGGACACGCGTCTGGAGCCATATCCGTTAACGTATTCGGCTTCAGACGCGCGTCCGAACACGAATACGTTGGCGGCGTTGTAGGGAGTCGCCGCGGATTAGGTCAACATCACAGGCGGATATGGCTTCAGACGCGCGTCTTGCCACGAATACGTTCGCGGCGTAGTGGGGAGACGCGCGTCTGGAGACAAATACGTTAACGGATATGGGTTTTTCCGTCTACTATACTAGACATTTAGCCTTTATATGCTCCCATCACCTCACCAAGGTAACCGTTCCCTTCCGAATATATGCCCTACCATTTTCTCCTACTGCTCGAATCACATAGGTATAAACCCCCTCTGGAACAGGCCGATCCTTGTAGTCTCCCCTCCACTGAAAGCCCAAATCATCCGCTTCATAGATCAATTTCCCCCAACGACTAAAGATCTGAACATTCAACTCTCGGATTCCATAGTGTTTAGCGGTAAAGAAATCATTGTGAGAATCTCCATTAGGCGTAAAGCCACTTGGAACAAACAAGTGAATGTTCTCTGTTAGAATCACTGCCCAAGCCGTATCAGGACAATTCTGTGCACTATAGGCAATCAAGCGAACGACCCATTCGCCTGCACTTCCATATGTAAAAGTTGGATTTTCCTCTTCTGAGCTGCTAAATCCTAATCCGAACGTCCATTCATAAGAACTCGCCCCTGTAGAAGTATTCTCAAAGGCCACTGTTACAGGAGCAAAACCCGTATCAGGAGTAGCGATAAAAGAGGCCTCTGGATAGTCAAAAAACACATCGACTGTAATTGAATCGGGCGTTCCCTCACAATTTCCCTCATAGGCCGTCACTACATAAGTGGTCGGCTCAGTCGGAATGACCTCTATTGATGGAATAGAATCTCCTGTATTCCATACATAAGATGAGCCCCCAGTCGCTGTTAAAATGATGGAGCCTCCCAAACAAATCTCATTGATCCCATCCACCACAGTCACAGGGCGTTGCACCACCTCTATATATGAGCTTGCGCTATCCACACACCCATTGTTATCTGTACCAATGACTATATACTCCGTAGTGATTTCGGGTATGGCAATGGGATTGGCTGAAGTCGAATCTGATAAGCCCATACTAGGTAACCAAACGTAAGTAATCGCCCCAGCCGCCAACAGCTCTACTGTATCCCCCTCACAAATGCGATCCCCCTCTGGCGTAGCCGAAACAACAGGGTTTCCATACACAAAAATCTCTAAGTCGGAGGTGTCTTTACATCCATTTCCGTCTGTCACGACCACCGTTAAAATAGAGGTGCCCGTTAAGGTCGCGGTAGGTGCCTGTAAGGTCTCATTGTTAAACACATTAGCAGGCGACCATAAGTAGGAGACTCCTCCACTTGCTTCCAATTCAATGCTTCCATTCTCACAAATGGTATCATTCTCTCCTGCAAAAGCCGTGGGTTGCTCGAATACAGTAAGCAGAATATCTTTTTTCGAAACACAGCCTTCAACGCTCACGGAAGTAACTTCATAACTGGTAGTTGAAGGAGGGGATGCCAAAGGTTTGGCGGCCATAGGATCACTCAATCCCGTTGTCGGAATCCAACTGAAGTTTACTCCATTGAAGGCCTCTAGGCGCACACTATCTCCTATACACATAGAAGTATCTCTACTCACCAGCACCTCAAATATCTCGACCCGAACGGAATCGCTCACAGGGCAGGTATTAGGATTTGTTCCTTCGAATACATATACCGTAGTTGTATCAGGCGATACAATGGGATCAGCAATTGTCGGATTACTCACCGTATTGGTAGGACTCCAATTGAAGCTAACGGCACCCGTAACCCCCAATTGGACGCTTCCCCCCTCACACAATAAGGTATCCGAACTAATCGTAATCGGCGGACTCCCATCCAATTCTACCTCCACCTCCGTAGAATCCTCACATCCATTCGCGTCCGTCACAACGACCTGATAGGTAATCGTACTCGTAGGTGATGCCAAGGGATTTTGAGCAGTAGGGGAAGACAAGCCAATACTTGGGCTCCACAAATAGGAAACGCCCCCCGAAGCCGCTAACGTGGCTGTATCTCCATCACAAATTAAGGTATCTCCACTGACAACTGCCACAGGTGGGGTCAATATCTCAATGGTACGATAGACAGTATCTCGAAGGTTGCATGATAAGGAGTCTTCAATAATCAATTCGACCGTATAGATACCAGGAGTTGTGTACAGATAAGTGGGTTCAAACAAGGTTGAGGTATTCCCATTCTCGCCAAAGTCCCAAAAGTAGGTCGCACTATTTCCTCCATTACTCCCATTGGTAAAGAAGACATTAAATGGCGGACACGCCTGTATGGTCGCCACAGGCGTACTATTCTCATCTACGGGGGTAAAGTCTGCTTCCACTCCTGAGAGTTCGAACTCAATCTTAAATACCGCCAAATTACAATTGGCACTGTTATTAGATTGGCTCCACGAACCACCCGTTGTAGGGAAAGCACTCGAACCTCCACAACCCGCACAAACAGCATGGTAGACTACTCCATCTTTATCGAATCGGCTAGTTCCTCCATCCACATGCTCACTTACCCCACCTCCTGCACCAAAGAAGCTTCCATACAATAAACTCTGGGCGTCTTTTTCCATCACAACCAAGTAAAAATCGCTACCATCCGTACTCAATTGCAGTCCATCACTGGTAATATCCATCCCAGCTGTCGTTCCGCCTGCACTAGAAGGTGGGTTCAGGTCATTTACATCCCCCCCCCAACCTGCAACATATACTCGCTCGCATTGGTCAATCAAAAAAGCAGTAGGAGAAATATCAATATCACTCGCAAAGGCTTCCCCAAACACAGTTGAATAGATAATCCCGCTCAAATCATTCCGCAATTTTGTCACAAATTGATGCGAATTGGTATTTGTATACACACTCCCGACCACAGGATAGTTGTTGCTCAACGTCTGCCCTGTCACATATACATCAAAGTCATCATCTAGGTCAATGAAATAACTTTGGTCATAAGAGCCTGTTCCTAAATAGGTCAATCCCAATAAAGTAGAAGCACTACTATTCAGTTTCAGAATATACGCATCCGTAGAGCCTCCTTGATAGCTCCCAAATGCCGCCGTAGAGGAAGTTGGCAGGTTCGTACTTGTGGTTCCTCCTGTCACATAAATATTGTTTTGGTCATCCAATCGAATCCCATAGGACGCATCTAAGCCATTCCCCCCTATATAGGACGACCATAAGATTGTGCTAAGGTCAGGAGTAAGTTTGACAATACAACCATCTCGACCTCCGCCTCCATAATTCGGCTGAAATACGCCTGAGGTAATGGGGAAGTCACCAGTTGTAGACGAAACCACATAGCAATTGCCCTGTGCATCCAACAAAATCTCTCCCCTTGCTTCGTCTCCATAGTTGAACTTTAGGGCATCGTAAGTTGCAGCATCAGGGCTCCCATTCAATCCGTCTTGACCCACTCCTCCGATATAAGTAGACCCAATCAGGTTATCCCCTGCCGCGTTAAAGTGCAATACAAAGATATCTCCATCTCCTCCATTATAGCTTATATCTGCCCCATTCGTCTGCACGGGAAAATTAGAAGAGGTCGTCATCCCAAATACAAATAGCTCGTTATTGTCGTTTACGACCATTGAATGCGGTTGGTCATTCGCCACCCCTCCGACATAGGTAGAAAACAACAAACCTGAACCTGTCGGATTAAATTTAGACAATACTACATCTCGTTCTCCTCCTTGAAATACCGTTTGGATTGCCCCAACCGTAGTAGGATAACCCGATGTCGGAGCCCCCGCCGTAATATATTCTATTCCTCCTCCATAGGCATTGCCATCATTATCATAGGTTGCCGTAAAACCCCAATTGTCTGAAGCTGAACCTGAATAAGTCGAGAAGATTAAAGTTGGATCAATAATCAATGGGAGAGAATCATCATATCCCTTCGGAAATACAAAACCTACCGTATTGCCCCGTAACCGAAACATGCACGGAATTTCTACTCGCTCTCCCCCAATCTCTTGGTAGGCTACAGGAGCCAACTCCCGAACGATATTCACACTTGTATGCACATGCAAATTGCCCTTATGCAATCGAACTTTATCTGCCCCCTCATACCGCATTTTAACCTCCTTGGGGTTTGCCCCAGCAGCTAAGATAAAATCATACTTCAAATAGGCTTCTGTACTATAGATTCGTAAGTCAATCCCCTCATATAAGGACTCATAAGTCACCTCACCAAACAATGGCACCCGCGTTGCCCATTTCGATTGGTCGTTCCCCAAATAATAGTTATGGTATTCACTCGCTTTATCTCCCGCAGAGAATTGCACATCCTGAGAAGCTCCTTCAAATATCAATTGAAAGGCATGGCTCTTCACGAGAGGTTCTTCCTCATCATGCCCTTTATGGTGGCTATGGTGAGGATGATGGAACTCCTCTGGGATGGAAACAAAATGGTAGGTAAATCGATCTTTCTCTAGAAACAACTTGCCTGAAGGAACTTCTGCACGGTATTCAATGAATTCCTCCCATTGGCCTTGGTTCTCCACAAACTTAACCTGTGGAGAGGCATGCATAGAAGTGAGTTGAGGTTGAGCATATAGTAAGGGGAAGGCAAACAGACAGCCTAATAGCAATAAACAAACTTGGCGGTAAATCATACAAGGCTTAGTGATGCTATACGTAACATTACGTATGCTTGTACCAAATCTACGCAAAAATGCCGAATGTTTGAGGGCAATCTATAGGGACTGTCGCTATTTACGTCCTAACTGCTTGGAAGGTCTTGTGGGTAAATTTCGATCACTTTCTTCTTATCCCACCCCAAGCGCATCAAGATGCTATCCATAATGTAATAGATAACAGGTACAATAATCAATGAGAGAATCATCGAACTACTCAATCCGCCAATCAACGCCCACGCTAGACCATTCTTCCATTCGGCACCTGCTCCTACCGCTAGTGCAATCGGTAATAACCCAATCACCATAGACAGATTCGTCATCAGAATCGGTCGAAACCGTAGTTTCGTAGCAATCGTCAAAGCTTCTTTGAAATCTTTGCCTTCATCCTTCAATTGGTTGGTGAAGTCTACGACGAGAATCGCATTCTTTGCCACGAGCCCCACCAGCATCAACATCCCCAAAATAGAAAAGATATTCAAACTCTGCTTTACCAAGGCCAAGGCTAATAAAGCCCCAATCACTGCCAAAGGAATAGAGAACAAGACCACAAAAGGATACACATAGGAATCATACAAGGCTACCATTACGAGGTATACCAATACAATCGACACCAATAGGGCAAAGCCCAAGCTTCCAAACCCCTTTGATTGCCGCTCTACATCTCCTCCATACTCAATCGTTACGCCCTCGGGTCGTCTCAATTCTTGTATCCTCGCATCAATTTCCGAAGCAACTGTACCCGTTGGCCGCCCAATCACCTGCGTATTGATGGTAACAGCCGCAATCCGATTCTTCCGCTCCAATCGGGCAGGCCCCAGCGTTTCGTTCACCCCTGCGAATTGCTTGAGCTTCACCAATTGCCCCATAGGATTCACAAAAGTCAGGTCTTGAACGTCATCTACTTGCTTCCGATCAAAATCATCCAATCGAACAAAGATATCATATTCATTATCTCCATCTCTATACTTAGTATCTCGATTGCCATTGAAGGCTGTTCGCATGGCTTGCCCTACTCCTCCCATATTCAAGCCAAATTCTGCCAACCGATCTCGATCAATTTCTACCTTTACCTCAGGATTCCCTTCCCCTGCCGTTTGCATGATTTCTACTGTTCCAGGAACCTTTGCAACTTCTGCTTCTATCTTAGAGGCAAAAACCTTGAGGCTGTCCAAACTAGGCCCTGTAAGGTCAATTTGAATAGGGGCATCTTCCGCCATACCCAAGATATTGATGCTTACAGGTTTCACTTGTATCCCAACCAATTGGCTCTCTAGCCCCAATTTGATTTTACGGGCAAGCAATTCCGTGGAGATATTACGCTCCTGCTTAGGTACAAGTTGGATGTTCAATTCGGCTAAATAGGGCGTACTCTGTCCTGCCTGTGAGCGCCGCGTTGCTCCGATGGTTGTAAATACAGATGTAACTTCTTGGTAGCTATCAATATAGGCCTCTGCCTGTTGGGTAATAAAGTTCGATTGGGACAATGAAGCATCTTTCGGCAACTCCAACTCAACCAGAAACTCCCCTCTATCCCCTGCATCCAAGAACTCTAATCCTAGGTATCCATACGGAATTAAGGCAATTGCCCCCCCCATCATCCCCAAGGCCAACAATAGGGTAATCGTCTTGTTTCGAAACGACCATTGTAGCAAGGCTGCAACCTCATCTGCCATCGCATCAATAAAGCCCTCAAACGCCCCAATCATCTTCCCAATAATAGAATTCGGATTCAAATGCTCCAGCTTAGCAAAACGAGAGGTTAAAAAGGGTACCAAGGTAAAGGACACAAACAAACTCATCATCGTTGAAGCCACAACCACTACCGCAAATTGCCGCAATAAATCTGCAACCAATCCCTCCGAAAAGATAATCGGGGTAAACACCACCACATCCACTAAGGTAATCGAAAGGGCTGTAAACCCAATTTCCATCCGTCCTTCATAGGATGCCAATACTCGGTCTTTCCCCATCTCCAGATGGCGATATATATTTTCAATTACCACAATCGCATCATCCACCAAAATCCCAATTGCCAGCGATAACCCTAATAAGGTCATTAGGTTCAATGAATACCCCAATAGAAACATCACGATAAAGGTAGACACAATGGAGGTTGGGATAGAGATCAGTACAATCAAGGAGTTCCGAATACTATGTAAGAACAATAACATGACCAAGCTCACCAAAATGATGGCATACAATAGGTCTTCCATCACTTGTTCGGCAGCCTGTAGGGTAAACTCTGATGAGTCTTGCCCAATCTCAAAGGTAACCCCTTCCGCCTCATATCGTTCCTCCAGTTCTGCAATGATTTCTTTCACACGTTCACTCACCGTAACAGCATTGGCATCCGACTGCTTCTGAATGCTCAACGCAATTCCGCCTTTGCTATTCACCCGACTAATAATCTCGACTTCCCGCTTAGTATCCTTAATCTCTGCGAGGTCTTTCAACAGAATCGAAGAGCCGAATCGACTCCGCCCAACCACAAGGTTTTCCAGTTCTGCCAAGGATTCGTATTTACCAGCCAAACGCAACATCACTTGCCCCTCTTCATCTTGGATCTTTCCTGTTGGGAAGTCTAGGTTAGAGGCCTTAATCAATTGGGTGACCTGCATAATGGAAAGCCCATTCGCCTCCAATTGCCGCTTATCAATATTGACCCGAATCTCCCGCTCACTTCCTCCCAATATCCGTACCTGCGCAACCCCTTCTATTTGTGCCAATGAAGGCTGGATGCGACTCTTAACTAAGTCGAATATCTCCGTATCAGATAGTTTCGAGAAGATACCTAATCGAATAATGGGCAAATCAGCAAAGTCGAATCGATTAATAACGGGAGCCTCAGTTCCTGGAGGGAGCGTACGCACAATCGCATTTACCTGACGTTGCATATCTTGCACGCTCTTATCGACATCTGTACCTGGCTTCATCTCTATCCGAACCAACGAAAAACTCTCTTGAGAAGCCGAACGAATCTTATCAATATTCTCCACCACCGAAATGGCATCTTCTATTTTCTTTGTAACCGTCTTTTCTACTTCCGAAGGGGAAGCCCCTGGGTAAATAGTCGAAATAAACAGATTAGGAGGGCTAAACTTTGGCACCAATTCGTAAGACAATGCCAAATAACTAGACACTCCCAAGAAGCTCAACACAATGAATATCACCATGATGAGCGTCGGACGTTTTATCGATAATTCGGTAAGATCCATACCAATCGAATTAAAAGGTTGATAATAAAGATGCGCTAACGATTCGTGACTTGTACGGAGGTTCCTTCTTGCAAATTCACTTGTCCATTGAGTACAACTACCTCATCCTCTCGTAATCCCTCCAATACTTCGACCTTCCCCTCTCGCACTTCTCCTATCTTCAACTTCCGAACCATCGCTTTCCCCTCCCGAACCACAAATACCTTCCCATCTTTTGTACTCCCCACCAGTGCCTTACGATCTAACAATAGGGCAGGTCGTTCACCAACACCTTCGAAGAAAGCCGTTGCATACATTCCTGCTTTCAAAGGGTGAGACTTACTATTCGTTAGCAGGATTTCCACGGTATACTTATGCGCCATATCCCCTTTCAGCCCAATATGCGTCACCTTACCTGTGTAGCTATGCGTAGGATGCACATCTGCCACAATCTTAGCCTTTTGTCCCTTTTTGATACGAAGTACATCAAACTCATCGACCTTCACTTGAAGCTTCAATCGGCCAATATCCACGATCTCACAAACTTTCCCACCAGGCCCCAGAAAGCTCCCAACCTCAATGAATTTCATATTGATACTCCCAGAGATAGGCGATTTTATTTCAGTATCAGCAATTCGTCGAAGATTTACCTTACGCTTGGAATCTGCAGCTACATGTGCCATCTTAATTTGCTCCAATTGCTTCTTTGTGACAGCTTCTCCCTTCACGAGGTTCTCAAATCGTTCTAGGTCTGCTTTCGTTTGCTTATAGTTCGCCTCTATTGCAATGCGTTCAGCCTGCAATAGCTCGTCATCCACCTTCGCAATCACCTCCCCCTTACGTACATAATCCCCTTCTTTCTTAAACAATTGGATAACACGACCTTGAGTCTCTGCTATAAGATACAAGGTCTTATTAGGGGCAAAAGATCCGTTCGCCTCAATGGTATTCCGAATGGTTGTTTGTTCAGGTGTGGTGACCTCCACAGGAATCACCGTTGTTTTTTGCTGAGAAAGCTTGGCCTCAGCCTGTATGCTTGCCTTATTATTGTTCAGTTGGATAGCCGCTAGCACCATCAAACCAATCACAAAAACGAGTATCGTTAGCCTTCTTATGTTCATAAGAATGATAGGGTTGTAGTAGTCCAATACTTATTCGGCATAGAGAGAGCGAATCATGCCCGCCGAATTCATTAAATCTAATTCTGCAATCTTACAAGCAATTACCTGCTGTGAATAATTGACTCGGGCTTCCCTAAGAGTCGTCTCTGCAGTCAATAAATCTGTTAAACTGGCAATCCCTTCCTTATACTGGAGAGTTGTCTGCTGATACACCTCATCTGCCAATTCTACATTTGCCTGTTCCGTATCCAAATTATCATAAATCTGTCGAAGCTTCTGCCGATTATGGGCAAAAGACAATTCCTGAAACATTGCATTTTGTGCCTTATCGAGTTCGAGCTTCTGTAAACGCACACCTGCTTCTAAAACGGATCGTTTCGTTTGGAAACCATCAAAAAGAGGTGCCTGTACATGTACGCCTAGGTAAACTGTCCCAAACCAAGGTCGATTGGTGCTAAAGAAGCTAAAACGATCCCGCTGAGCCTGAGCAGAAAGGCTACCTAAACCCAGAATTTTCGGGAAATATTTTCCTTTGATATACCGCTGTTCCCAGTAATTCAACTCTTCACGTTGTTTAATCAAACGATGTGTGACCGTCTCCTCCAAATTCAACCGTATGCTACCCAATAAGTCAATATTGGGTTTGGCCTCTGCGAGAGACTCATCTAACCGAACAATTTCCTCTTGTGGCATCCCCATCAGAAACTTCAAGATGTTCAATTGATAAGCTAGCCCTATAAGCAATTGTTCTCGCTTCGAGCGTAAATTACTCTCATTCACTCGAATACGGTTCACATCCGTTTTCGTGATCAGGTCATTCTCAAACTGCACCTTTGCAATTTCTCCTATCCGTCTCAGCTTCTCCATATTCGCCTCAATGATCTTCAATTGTGTTTGGGTATTGAGGGCTTGCATATAGTTTGTTGCCACCTCATATGCCACTTCCTCCTCTGTCTTCTCTACCAAAAGCGTGTACAATACTTGTGTGCTTTTGCCCCTCTGTAATCCCATAAACAATTGACGGTCAAAGATAATCTGCGAGAACTCAATCCCTGCGGCCAAGTTATGCGGTTTCCCTATTTGTACCGCAATATCATTAGGAAGGTTTAGGAAGTCACCAGGAAATACCTGGGTAGGCAATACAGGATAGGAATCATACTTAATACTACCCGAAACTTGTGGGAAGGCCAATCCTTTATTGGCTTGGAACTTATAGTCAAACTCTACCTGATCCAAACCCGCTTTCTTCACCTTCGTGCTGTGCTTTACTGCATACCGCACACACTCCTCTAGAGAGAGAATGGCAACATCCGTTTGAGAATGGGCAAATAGACTTACACAAAGCAATACAATCAAAGGGAAAAGTCTCAGCATAGAATAACTCTCTTCTAATAGGTTCACTAGAATCCAACACAAATAATAAAAAAAATCTGATCACATGGGAAGATCAGAAGGATTTTAATAGTAAAATAACGTACAAAAGGATAGTAAAGATACGGTAAACGGGATTCCCCTAAAAGGAGAATCCCGTTACAATCTCGAAACAATGTATGTAAAAACTATTCTTTAGGTTGCGTAACAATTACAGGTTCTTCTTGCTCTTCTTCCTTCTCCTCTTCATCAGAACGAAGGCGAGAAATAAGGCTACTCGTAATCCCATGGTCTCCTTGTCGTCCAATAGTACGTGCCACCAAAGTAGACTGATATCGAGGGTCTTTCATAGGCTCAATCTCCTTTACTTCCATATCTGCTACATAGTATACATAAGGAAGATTAGCAGGATATACATCATACTCCCCTTTATTGTTGATAAACGCATAAGAACTTCCATCATCAAAGGTAGTCAATGTAAGCTCCTCTGTTTCTTCAGCAACGTTCCAAAACTTCACTTGGTTATCCTTCCCTGCCGTTAGCAAATAATTGCCATTAGGAGAAAAACTCACACTTGTAAGTGCTTCCTTATGACCTTTAAGCGTATGTAGCAATTTTCCTGTATGGAGATCCCAAACCTTTGCCATTTCATCTAAGCCACCACTCGCAATGTGTAGCCCATCAGGACTCAGGCTTATGTCCATATGCTGCTTTACTTCTTGGTCAATACTACGAACGACCTTACCCGAACGACTCTCCCATACCTTGATTGTATTATCTAGGCTTCCGCTCACGATGTATGCACCATTGGGGCTAAATTCGAGTGCAGTAACCTTATCTATATGTTTGTTGAAAGTATTGAGGAGGGTATTCTTTTCCATTGACCAAAGCTTAATGCTATTGTCACTACTTCCACTCGCCACAAGCTTACCATTAGGGCTAAACCGAACTGCATATACAGAAGAAACATGTCCCTCCCAGTTACGCACCAACTCACCCGTTTCAAAATCCCACACCTTAACCGTCTTATCCCAACTTCCACTCACAACGTACTTTCCATCATGAGAGAAAGCCAAAGAAGTAATAAAAGACTTATGTCCTTTCAATGTTTTTATATACTTACCACTGGCAGCATTCCATATTTTGATGAGGTTATCTTTCCCTCCACTAGCGAGATAAGCTCCATTTTGACTGAAGGACACTGCTAGCACATCTTTATCATGTCCGTCAATGGTACGAGAAAGTTTACTACGACGCATATCCCACATCATGATACGGTTGTCTCCGCTTCCTGTAGCCATATACTTACCATTGGGAGAGAAGCGAACAAACTCAATAGGATCAGAGGGGTCGGCCAATGTATGTACCAAACTACGGCTCTTTACATTCCAGATTCGAGCTGTCTTATCATTACTTGCACTTGCGAGATATTTACCATCTCCAGAAAGGTCAATAGCATTCACTTGACCTTCATGTTGATTTAGTGACATGATTTCTTTCCCTGCCGCAAGGCTCCACATCTTAATGCTGTTATCCTCGCTCCCACTAAGCACATATTTTTCATCTGGAGAGAAGCGAAGCGAGAACACATCCGCATCATGCCCCTCTAGGGTCAGCGTACATTCTTCTTTTTTCATATCCCACACCTTCACGACATTGTCATTTCCTCCACTCGCAAGATACTTTCCACTAGGAGAATACTGTACACTCGTGACAACACTCCAAGGGTGGGCATTGTATTCCCGAACCATCTTACCCGATTTCACCTTCCATATCTTGACATGGCTATCCCAACTTCCTGTCACAATCTCTTTACCACTAGGCGAGAAAGTAAGAGAAGAAACACCACTCCATTTACTTACTTCCAATGTATTCACCAGTTGACCTGTAGCGGCATTCCAGAGCTTCACTTTCTTATCCATACTAGCACTCGCGAGGAGGTTTCCGTCGGGAGAGAAAGCAATGGCTGTCACTTTATCTGAATGGCCATCAATATGGCTTACAAGGCTACCTTTATTGATATTCCATAGCTTGATTCCCTTCTCACTACCACTGGCAAGCAGTTGGTTGTCTTGAGAGAATCTAAGGGTAGAAATGGCAGATGTATGTCCCGTTAAAGTAGTTAGGGGTCTACCTGAAGAGGCATCCCATATCTTAATGACAAAATCTTTTCCTCCACTGGCAAGGAATTGTCCATCGGGGCTAAATGCCACGGCATGAATTTCATCGGAATGACCCGAATGTAGCGTTAGCTTAGGTGATTGGGCAAAAGAAAAAAGCGTGACGCAAATACAGATGGTTAGTAAGGGAAATCGTTTCATTGTGGTCGAATCATTGAGGCTGTGAGATATTTAGTAAAAAACTATTACATTCTACAGGCAAAAAGTTTGCCTAACTGATATAATGATACCACAAATAATTTTTTCGACCAAATGTGTTATTGCGATAACCTTAGTCGTAGTAGGCATGCAAAGCCGCGCCTACCGTCCCTGCCTGATTTAAGAGCATTGCAGGAACAATGGGAGTCTTGATGGTAAGCACCTCTGAGAAGAGGTTAAACTTCTTACTGGTGCCTCCTCCAACGATAAATAGGTCAGGCCAGAAAAGTTTTTCAATTTCTTTGAGGTAGATATTGAACCGATATGCCCACTCTTCTCGCGTGAGTTTGAGGCGTTTACGGGTTGCATCGGAGGCATACTTCTCAGCGTTCATTCCATGAAGCTGTATATGCCCCATTTCTGTATTAGGCAACAGTTGGCCATTTGAGAAAATCGCAGTACCAATTCCAGTCCCTACCGTTACCATAATGACAACTCCCTTCTGATCCTTGCCCGCACCAAACTTCATTTCGGCCATTCCTGCAGCATCTGCATCATTTAGTACCCGAACCTTACAACCTGTGGCCTGAGAAAGTACCACTTCGACGTTTGTTCCGATCCAAGAATTGTCAATATTCGAAGCCGTTTTGGCCACACCATGCTGTACTACCGCAGGAAATCCGCACCCAATAAGGCCATTCCAGTTAAAGTGTTGTACCAGCTCGAATACAGTCGCCGCTACTTGGTCGGGACTAGCAGGTTGGGGAGTAGGAATTCGATGACGCTTTGCCAGCAATTCACCAGATAGAATATCAACAGGCGCGCCTTTGATACCAGAGCCTCCTACATCAATACCAAGTACAAATTGAGTCGCTTTTGTCATTGTAAAAAAGGAATTGTTTCTACACAAAGCTATTGCCTAAGGCTTAATTCTGCAACTGTCTTTTTCGAATCCAACAGAATTTTCTTCTTCTAAGAATCCGTATTCCCTATATGAAAGCTCATATGAAGAACGTATATTGAGAGAAAAAGACCGAAAACAATGTATATGCAACGATCCCTACTCCCTTTCCTTCTTTTATTTTCCACTTGGACAATGCTAAACGCTCAGGTGATTCCTGCAGACCGAACATACAATTGGCAAGAGGCGGGTTATCCTGGAGACTTCCCCGAACCCTCCCTTGTATTAGATATCGCAACTTATGGGGCAATCCCCAATGATACAATCGACGATAAGCCTGCAATTAATGATGCAATTACTGCTCTCGGAGGTCAACAAGGGGTTATCTTGTTTGATGCTGGAGAATACCTACTTGAATCTGACCTCAATCTTCCCGATAGTGTGATTCTCAGAGGTAGACATGCTGATTCGACTACCCTAAAGTTCTCTTTGGGTACAACGGGCGCAAACTGTATTAACATTCGAGGCTCTCAAAGTGGAAATTTCGTCTCTGTTACTTCAGGACTAGAGATAGGTAGTCAAGCGTTGGTGGTAAGTGACCCAGTTGGTTTCTCAGCAGGAGATTATATTGAGCTACGACAGGAGAATGATTCTTCTTGGGATAGTCAACCTGCAAATTGGGCGGCATACTCCATTGGGCAAATGCTTATTATAGAAGAAGTCATTGCAGATACCTTAGTCTTAAAGCAAGCTCTCCGCTTTACGTATGATACCCTCCTCAATCCTGAAGTTCAACGTATTACCCCTAGACATGAGGTCGGGATAGAATGCCTACGAATGACACGAGAGGGCTTACCAGCAACGGGAGGTCCTGCGAATATATACTTTGATTACGCGGCAATTGCTGGGTGAAAGGATTGGAGAGCGACAAAAGTGTTGGGAGTCATATCCTATTGGATGCGAGCATACATGTAGAGATTCGGGGATCGTACATCCACCATGCCTTCGAATATACAGGCAGTGGAACCCGTGGCTATGGGGTAACCTTTATCCAACATGCTAGTGAATGTTTGTTAGAAGACAATATCTTCCAATTTCTACGGCATTCGATGATGATTAAGCAAGGTGCCAATGGAAATGTAATTGGCTACAATTATTCTCGTGAGCCTAATCGAGCTGAATTCCCCTCCAATGCAGGCGGTGATATATCTGTGCATGGCCACTACCCATTCGCCAATTTGTTTGAAGGGAATATTGTCCAGAATCTGCATATTGACCAAACCTGGGGACCCTCTGGGCCTCATAATACCTATTTCCGTAACCGTATGGAGTTGGTGGGTATCTTAATGACCTCGGCTGAATCAAATGCGCAGTCATTTGTCGGTAATGAAGTGAGCAATCCAAACTTGCTCTTTGGCCAATACTTGCTTGTTGGTACAGACCATGTGCTTTGGGGCAATAATGTAAAGGGGGTCATCAACCCTGCGGGTACAGAAGCCTTAGAGGATAGTAGCTATTATCTTAGCGAACAACCTGCTTTCTGGGATATATCCGACCCATGGCCTTCCATTGGCCCCTCGAATACATTGGATCAATACACAATCCCTGCAAAGGATAGATGGGACGCAGGCGGTATTCTAACGGTATGCGGAAATGAACCCGAGGAGCCTCCTACTTCTATAGAATCTTCGCTTGAATTAGAAGGTATTTCTTTGGAAAGTGTATACCCCAATCCCTTCAGAGATCAGTTTACGATTCGCCTAAACAGCCAGACTGTGACCGAATTAACGCTCGAATTGTACGATATACATGGTAAATTGTCTCTAAAACGAATGATTTCCACGGGTGTAGGGCAGCAAACTCACAATATTCAGCTATCGAATGGTCTACCTCAAGGGGTTTATCTGCTCAGATTGATGGGTGAAAAGGGAAACATTGCCCTCCAACTGCTGCATATGGAATGAAACTGATTCGAAAAAAACCAAGTCACAAGTATAAGAAAGTTTGAACATACTTTGCAAGCAAGAATCACAAAATATATCAAATATCGAATTACTTGTATCTTTTTTCGGATTAATTAATAGAAGCGTTTGCGAATTACAAAATCCTTACTATCTTCAATCCTAGTTAGAATAAACTCATTTTTAAAACTCTTTTAACATTTTAAGTCACTATGAAAAAGCTATTTTTGACATTAATGGTTGTTGCAGCATTTGCATTCTCTCCTGTAGTTTTGACTAGCTGCCAGCAAGGTGGAGACCACACTGAAGAAGCAGCAGGCGACGAAGGTGCTGACGAAGCAGCTCCTGAAGAAGCAGCTCCAGAAGCTGAAGCTCCTGAAGCAGAAGAGCCAGCAGCTCCAGAAGCTGAAGCTGAAGGTGATGGCGGTGCAGAAGAGCCAGCAGCTACTGAAGGCGAAGCTGAAGCTGAAGCTCCAGAAGCAGAAAGCACTGAAGGAGGAGAGTAATTTTTACTAATCCGACACAACTCATTAAGGGTTCTATCTCTGATAGAACCCTTAACCCTTTTTATAGGGCTCATGTTGAAGGAGAATTTAAGCAAAAACTATGTACTCAGCCGTATTTTGAGGGGTAATGACGAGATCTGCACACGTATAAGGCACTGATTATCAGAGCTAAACATTCCCATTTGACTGTACCCTATAGCCTGTGCACAGGCTATAGGGTACAGTCGAATGAGGGTTTATGTACAAATACAGGAAGGGAATCTACATACAAATCCTCTCCTTTGCACGTGCAATAGGTGATATATACACTGTATGAGGCCTCTTATCCCCTATTGTTTGTCAGGCATACTTTCGATATATACCGAGGTAGATGGGAAAGCAAATCCAACTCCCATAGATTCGGCGAATTTCATGATTTCGAGCAATACCTCATGCCGTGCTTTTAGCTCGTCTATGAATGAAGCATTGTCTAGATACATCGCAATGAAGACATCTAGTGAAGAAGAAGACATATCAGTAAAGTAGGCAATATTCCCTTCGTTTCGGGTTTTGGGATGCCGATTCATGATTTCCCGAACCCCTTCTACAAATTGTACCAATTGCTCAGGAGTTGTACTATAGGTAAGGGTTAGATTGGTGGCATAGCGTCTGTATGTTCGTGCCGAGCCCGCATTGTTAATCGTCGTATTGGCCAATTCACCATTCGGAATTGAAGCAAGTGTACCATCGGCCAATCGAATCCGTGACGAACGCACGCCTACTTCCTCCACAGTTCCAACTATTGAACCCGCCTCAATCCAATCTCCCACTTGGAAGGGTCGATCCACAAAGATGGTAATAGATCCGATGAAGTTTCTAACGGTATCTTGCGCCGCCAACGCAATCGCAAGTCCCCCGATAGAGATACCCGCAAGGAGAGCCGTCACATTCACATTGAGGTTTTGGAGCACGAATATACTCCCCAATATGACCACCGTAAACTTTAATATCCTTGTCACGAGTGGCACCAATTGATCGTCCATTGCGGTCTCGGTTCTCCCTGCCAAGGAGGTCAGTATCTTAGCCAAGAAGTCAATCAATCGATACAGAGCAATAATCCCAAAGATCGGTGCCAAGATATGCAACAGCATATGAATATATTTCCCGAATGCAATCGGCAATTGTACCACCGATAGGGAGCGATTCACAAACAGGGTCACAACCAGCAAGCTCAGAGGCTTAGACAAAGGTTCAATCAACTCATTTGCCAAACGTTCTGCTCTAAAGGCATCGGGTATCTTCCGAATGATAAAGCTCGCAATAATATCCAATAACTTATAAAGCAAAAGGCTCACTCCTAAAATGAGGAGCAAGGCCAAGTATTGCCATACATGCAGCCCCAATACCTTTTGGCTCCCCGCTTTGGGGAGGATATTCAAGAGTTTGTCTGTCCCAAAGGGGAATACCTTCTTGTGAATCTCAGGAATCAACCGAACAGTCTTCTTCGAATACACCCATACATCTCCCCTTTTCTCAATATATAGATCGGGATATTTATCATAGACCACATACCGCTGTCGCCCCGAAACCGTATCAACATAATCAGGATCATCAGGTGCATCCTCGGGATACACATAGTATCCGTCTCCATCATAAATCTGCTTCAATTGAATCGCCAATTGCTTCAATTGTGGAAGGCTGTGCCCTTTCCCATATAGCGATTGTGCAGAGAGATTGGGGTCAAAGGTTTCGGGTTGGAGGAAATACAGATGCGAAACCAAGGTATGATAGGGACTTTCCAAACTAAAGGTAATTTCGGGCTCTTCCTCTTCTTCTGTCTCCTCCTCTTCATCATCCGCTCCAAAAGGGAATATCTTTCTATGGATCTCAGGAATCGCCTTAGCACTCTCCTTCGAATACTTCCAATCTCCCCCCTTTGTTCGCTCCACGTAAATCTCAGGGTATTTCGGGAAAACCACGTAACGCTCTTGCCCTAATGAATCGGTATAACTAGAATCATTCGGGATTTCAGAGATTCGAACGAAGTATCCTTCTCCGTCATAGATTTGCTTCAGTTGAATAGCAATGTCTTTGCGATGTTCAATACGAATACGTGAGCCATCAATTACCTCTGCTGAGGTTCGAGGGAAATAGATATTTGGCAATAGATAATGGAGGTGCGTTCGTACTGCCGCTTGAGGCGTTCCTAAATCAAAGACACTATCAATCGCTGTCTCATTCACTTCTTGCCCAATCCCTTTCGAAGGAACAAGCAGACATATAGACAACAGAATTAACCAACTATATACAAAGGAGTTTAGTCTCATAGGGGGGCTTTTTTATTGGTGGGCAAAATTAGGGAGAAAAGAATAGATTTCCGACATCCTTGCCCTTCCCAATGAAAGAATTAAAACATCCTTAACAATTGGGATAAATTATTGGTCTATCTAGAAAAAGATTACGCGTTGAAATTATCTATATGAGACAAAACAAACACGCATTTCTGTGTATCCTGTATGTATTGCTTCTCTTCCCTGTTTATAGCATTGCCCAAACAAAATATACCCTGAATGGCTATGTAAAAGATGCGAGTTCGGGGGAGTCTCTCAGTGGCGCAATTGTCGCAATCCCTTCCATTGAACAAGGAACGTATACAAATGAGTATGGCTTCTATTCCCTAACCCTAGAGGAAGGAGAATATGAGGTACAATGTAGCTATGCAGGCTACATCCGCGAGTCTTATACGTGCAAACTGACACAAGACATTGACTATACCTTCGAATTGGCCTCATATGAAACAGAAGAGGTCATCATTACAGGAGAAAAAGCCGATGCCAATATTTCGAGTATGGAGATGAGTGTGGGGTCTATAGAAATCGAACGAATTAAGAAATTGCCTGTTCTACTAGGGGAATTCGATATCCTACGTGCCATCCAACTCCTCCCTGGTATACAGACCGTTGGGGAAGGCATTACGGGCTATTACGTCCGAGGAGGGCGTTCAGACCAAAACCTTATCCAACTCGACGAAGCTACGGTTTATAATGCTTCTCACCTCTTGGGTTTCTTTTCGGTATTTAATGCAGATGCCCTCAAAGATGAGGTCAAGATTTATAAGGGGGGAATTCCTGCACAATATGGCGGGCGGCTCTCTTCAGTCATGGATCTTCGTATGCGAGAGGGAAACCAAAAGGACTTCCACCTAAAAGGCGGAATAGGATTGATTTCAAGTAGGCTAAGTGTTGAGGGGCCTATTGTTCGAGACAAAGGTTCCTTTCTCCTCACGGGTCGCCGAACCTATGCAGATATTTTCCTCAAACTCGTTCCCAGAGATGACATCAGCAATAATCGCCTTTTCTTTTATGACTTCAATGCAAAGGCCAATTACAGCTTCAGTGATAAGGATCGATTGTATGTATCAGGTTATTTCGGCAAAGACCTATTCGAATTCCAAGGGAGGTACCTCACAGCTTGGGGCAACCAAACGGCAACCATTCGTTGGAATCACCTCTTCAGTGATAAGCTCTTCCTCAATACCACCGCGATTTATAGCGATTTCCAGTACGAATTCGACTTAGACCGAGGCGGAGGGGATCAATTCGCCTATAGTTCTCGCATTCGAGATGCTAGCTTCAAGATGGACTTCACCCATTTCGTGACGCCTAGCATCCGCCTAAAATATGGGCTCGTCGCAACGACGCATATCTTCACCCCTGGTCGGTTTACCCCCTCGGGTGATAGCAGTGCTTTCTATACAGGAATCGAATTGCCTGATGAATATGCCTTGGAAACAGGCATATACATCAACAATGAACATGACATTACTAGTCGATTGAGCCTTATGTATGGTTTGCGCTTTTCTACCTTTAGCAATATTGGCCCTCATACAGACTATGTGTTTGGCCCCGACCGATTCACCCGAATTGATTCTACAGTTTATAATAAAGGGCAATTCTATCAGAACTATTGGGGACTCGAACCCCGCCTATCTGCTCGATACCGAATAGACGGCACTAGTTCCCTCAAAGGCTCCTACAACCGAACCTTTCAATACCTCCACCTCGCATCAAACGCCGCAGCCTCCTTCCCATGGGATTTATGGTTGCCTAGTAGCCCTGTGCTCAAGCCTGAAATTGCTGATCAAGTTGCCCTAGGCTACTTCCGCAATTTCCAAGACAATGCGTTCGAGGCATCGGCCGAGGTTTATTATAAGTTCATGGATAATCAATTCGACTTCCAAGACGGCGCCCAATTGATCCTCAACCAAGACATAGAGAGAGATTTCCTATTTGGTACTGGCCAATCCTACGGGCTCGAATTGTTCGCCCAAAAGAGCAAAGGAGCCACTACAGGAAGTATTAGCTATACCCTCGCCCGCACAACTCGACAGATAGAGGGCATTAACGAAGGGAATCCCTATCCTGCAACCAATGACCGTCGGCACGATTTTGCTATTGTTCTCGCTCATGATTTCACCAAACGTCTATCTGCAGCAACCACCTTTATCTATTATACAGGAGCGGCAGTGACCTTCCCCGCAGGCAAATACATTGTCGATGAGCAAATTGTGGAGTATTACTCCGCTCGAAACCAATACCGCATGCCTGCTTATCACCGCTTAGATGTATCTGTAACTTGGGATGGCAAAAACCCTGAAACACGTCGTTGGAAGAGCAGCTGGAATGTCTCGCTCTATAACGCCTATGGCCGCAAGAACGCCTTCTCAATTAACTTTAGAGAAAGCCCCGATGATCCAGGTGTAACTGAAGCGGTAAAGATTTATCTATTTCGTTGGGTTCCTTCCGTCACATATAACTTTTCTTGGTAATCTCAATTCTATTCTCACATGAAACATCCCACCTATTTATATAGCTTCCTCTTATCTCTTCTCATCCTGCTCACTGCTTGTGAGGAGGTTATTCAAATTCGTTTAGATGAGGATGAGGAGAAACTCGTCATCAATGGGATAGTCGAAGCGGACAAGCAGGTACATCAGGTCGAAATCTACTATGCCAACTCATTTTATGATCAAGGAGAGTTTGAGGGGGTATCAGAAGCGATTGTCCAAATATCTGACAATCTAGGCAACACCGAGCAACTACAAGAGCGTGCCCCTGGCCTTTACGAAACTTCTGACCTCCTAGGAGTTGCTGGGCGTACCTATACCTTATCCGTCATGATAGAAGATGAGAACTATTCAGCTGAAGCCTATCTACAACCCGCAGAAGTAGTTGATTCCGTCAATACAATCTATATTGATCAGGTAAGTATTGTTCCTGAGATTGGGTACTACCTCCGTTTCTATGCCCAAGATGATGCAGATTTATTGACCCATTACCTCATGAAAATATATGTTAATGATACCTTGTATGACGATGGGCTTTTCCCTTTTCTTGTATTTGATGGAAGATTCGCACAAGGCCAATATATAAACGGTTTTATCATCCCCCTTGTACTCGAACAATACGACTCAGTAACCGCCGAATTCTCCAGCCTCACTACAGAAGGATATGACTACTATTCTACGCTTGTGCAACAGATAAATGCAGGAAGCCCCTTTGGAGCACCCCCTAGCAATCTGCCAGGCAATATCTCCAATGGGGCATTGGGTTTTTTCAGGGCTTCTACAATCCAGGTTGAGTCTCTTGTGATTGAATAAAAGCGTCTTAACTACGTATAGACTGAAGTTGAAATCCGTATACCCACTCAGTTGACGCTTGAGGGGCTAAACTGACAAGGCCTTCTCCATTGTTGAACGCATTGATATTCCCAGTCATAGGCTCAATGGCAATGCTCTGGCGCAGAGGAGGCGTAAACAATTGAAAGTATTGAAATCCATTCTTGCTCTTACGTTGCCAATACCGTAAGCGGACTTCGGCTGTTGGATGTTGCAGATGAACCTCGGCAGGGTCTCCTTTGGCAGTCACCTTAAAGCAATCATCAAACGTTAAATCCCCAATCCGCTTTCGTCGGAAAAAGCCCGCAAAAGGTACGGTTTCTCCCTCGGGAAGCATTCGATCATCGGTGGAAACTTGTTGACATTTTGGCAACTTCAACTCCCAATAATTCAAACGCCCCCCTAATCGAAAATAGGGATGCCAACCCAAAGCCACAGGAATTACCTCACTATGTTGATTGGCTACTTTAATTCGAGCTGTAATTCCATTATCAGCCGTAATTTCATAAGATAAATCTACTCTCAATGGAAAGGGATAGGCGGTTTGATCCCCTTCATAGTTCCAGTTCATATAAACGACAGCGCTATCGCTCGCAAGGTCTACTGAGGTCACTTCAAAGCCATATTGGGTAGCAAATCCATGTAAAGCATTGTTTCTCTCAGTCTCGTTAATAGGGAAATGATACGTGTTGCCCTTCCACTCATATGTCCCATTGTTGATTCTATTCGCAAATGGAAACAAGAGCGCATTTTTGTAGAATTCGAAGTGTCTAAGCTCTTCTGCCGATGTGTATCCATCAATCACACTCCAGAGTTTGTTATGCAGCCGGAATTTAGCGTCTGTAATCGTTGCGCCCTTTTCAGGAATAAAGGCTAGGAGGTTTCCTGAATGAGAATGTTCAATTACATGTTGCTTGTATTTCCCGAATGCTTGAACTCGGTAAATAAACATAAGTCAATTATAGGGTTAGGTCAAGGATAATCTCGTTTCGTATGTCTCTTTATCTCTTTCTTATTTTCTTATCTCGGTCTTAGCTCTACTGTGAATAATTGGTTTTTTATACGGTCAAGATCGTAGTTCAAACATGTTTTTTATAATTTTTATAAAAAACATAGTATTTTCTTAATAGTCAAATCTTTGTTCGTTTATTTTTTTAAAAAATAGGCATTATGTGAATCTAGGCTAATTAACTGTATTTATTGAATCAATTCGAAACCTTTTTGATTTGGCCTATTTTAATACAGAAGAAATAAAAAAGCGAAGCTGGATATTCCGCTTCGCTTTCCTTAATAATCTGACAACAAGGATGTTACCTATTTGACAACCTTATGTGTTGCTATTCGAATATCATTATGTTTTAATGCCAACATATACACCCCTTCAGGGAGTTCCATATGCAATTGAACTCGTGCAATATGTGAGGGGAGTCTTTGCGCATGTACAACTTGGCCTGTCATATTCACAAGCTCTAAACTCAGTTCTCCTACAGCAAATTTGCTATCCAACTCGTACACAACATTCAACACATCCTCCATTGGAACGGGGAATACTTCTAAGCGATTTTGTGCTTCAAACACAGGGGTAAGCCCTGTACTTGTTTGTGTAGTGTCTTCTCCCAATACTCGGAATAAATCGATAGCTGCCTCTGTAATATTGCCAGGAGCTTGATCTAGGCTAATGAAACGAATTTGCATATCTGCCGCAGGTGTCATAAAGTCTCGCACTCGAATCGTTTCTTCTGTCCACTGGCGATGCACTCCTTCATAACGTGCAATTTCTACCGAATTTCCTCCACTCCACAGTTCCACAGCGAGATAGTCATTCGCAATGTCCCCACCAAAGTCTTGGTTCACAAACCACCATGAATATTGAATGTAGGGGTCGGGATACCCACTTAAGTCCATAATAGGAGAAGTTAGGTTTGTAATCCCATCATCGATATCATCATTTCCTACATTTCCTCCTGAGTTACCCGTTACATAAGCATTTAGCCCAAAATCTCCTACTACATCGTCCTCTGGATTATAAATACTAGGGCCTCCTCCTCCGCCACCACCGGCATAGGTTCCTACAGGGTCTCCCATTTCCCAATTTCCTGTAGAGGCATTTCCTTGCTCCATCCAACCAAAGTCAAATACAAAGTCATCATAATAGCCTGGATCTAGGGTTAAGACAACTTGGCTTGTATTCTGTTGAACATCAACAGTTGTTTGAGTTGTTTGATAGCCCCATGCTCCATATAGAACAGTATAAGTTCCCAATGGTACAGCAGGTTCTACAAGTGTTCCATTTGATCCTGTGACATAATCCAATTGGTTAGGGCCTGTGGAGAATTGCACAATCCCATTAGGTACAGGCATACCTGAAGGCGTTTCTGTAATAATTTCAAGTGTTGCGCTTGGTACTCGCTCCAATTGTACATCTAGGGTAGTCAAAACACCATTGGTTAAGGTTACCTGTTCTGTCTTGGTGATATATCCAAATTTCGAGAAAGTAACCGAGTATGTTCCACCCGCCGCAGATCCAGTTGCGTAAAATCCGCTTGTATTGGAGAACTCTTGTTGCGATAAACCTGTTATTTGAATATCAGCATTGGCAATCGGATTACCCGTTACAAAATCCGTAACCACTCCTTCGAGGTAAGCAGCCGCTGTATAGGAAGCGGAAAGCACAAAGAAACCTTCATTCATATCTGAAGCCAATACATAACCAGAAGGCAGGTAAGGATACGCCCCCCAACATCCATCGGTTCCTCCACCTGTCATAGGAGAAGTATCATAATACCCAACTTCAATCAGGTTATAGGGATAGGTTGCATCTACGATATTGATTCCATCCTTATAGTAAGAGGTGATCAAGAAGTCATTCAATACATGCGTATTATGAGGTGTCGCTTCCCCATTACTTAAACTAGATCGAATTCGGTCTTGGAAACGAATATCCGAAGGATCACTTACGTCCCATGAGTATAAATAAGCATCACTCAATTCATCTGTTGTAAAGCAGGTTCTTCCATCATCACTCAACCATGTATTATGGGTAAAAGAATTTTCATAATCTCTCTGTCCAATCACAACAGGGTTTGTCTTATCTCTAATATCAATAATGGTTAAAAATCCTTGGTTTATTTCCGCTGCATAAGCAGTATCCCCTCTGAAGTAGACATCATGTATATATCTCTCATCATAGGCGCCTACAAATGTAGGCCGCCATGGATCGACCAAACTAAAAATGGCCATTCCTCCATTATTCGTATTCATCCCAACTTGATATAAATAACGATCATGTCTCCAAAGGTTATGCGCAGTAAAAATGCCTGCCAATACGGTATCTTTATACACTACTGTTCCTGGAAGGGTAGACAGATCAATGATAAGGGTTCCATTATCTGTTTCATTTGATACATAAGCGTAGTGTTGATACACTACCATATCTCTCCAAGTAGAACTAGCACCAGGAATAAACTGAAGCTCTGTTGGATTTGCTGGGTCTTGTAGACTTACAATGGAAAGTCCTTCAGTAGTACCTACTAAAGCATACTCATTTCCATTTCCATCCACATAAGCCCATACATCATTCAAATTATAAGGGTACGTTAGATGCCCTACCAAGGACATATTCAAACTTTGTTGGGCAGATACGGATAGCAAACATACAAGAGCGAGGATAGTCGAAAAAAAATGCTTCATGCGTTACGTAAAATAATTGATTGTTATATGACACTCAACAAATTAAGATGTTCAAACACAAAAATAACTCATTCGCATGAATATGACATGCAAATGAGCTACACATTAGCCAAAAACTTTATGTATAAGAAATTTATTCTTCTTATTTCTTCAAACGAATGTATGTCCAACCAGAGCCGCCAAGATCAATCGGGGCATCTCGATACGATTCAATATAGTCTAGATCGTTCAGGAACTTCCGAATAAACTCTCGCAGCACCCCATTACCTTTTCCATGAAGGATACGAAATTCTTGTATGCCTGCCATCATCGCTTCATCTAAATGTTTCTGAAGGATAGGCATAACTTCATCAACCCGCATCCCTCGAACATCAATCTCGCTTTTGACGGATAGAAGGTTGAATCCTCCTGCTTGTTTACGAGAAGAAGTAACAGATTCTTTCTGCTCTGGTTTACGAATTTTAATCAATTGATTCAGTTTTACCCGAACTTTCATCTCATTCATCAACACAAAGACATTTTTCCCTTTCACTTCTGTAACCTCTCCAAACGAGTTGGAAGTTTTGAACTTCACCCAATCTCCTGCTTCAATTTTGGCATCCTTTACGACCTCAAAACCTTTGTTTTTTTGTTCGGGTTCGGGATTGGGTATTACCTTAGGAGCTGAGGCTTTGAGTTCTTGACGTAATTTTTTCGTCACAGTTTTCTCAGCTGCATGCTCCTTTATCTCCCGAATGGTTCGTTCAATACGCTTATTGGCTTCCTCAATAACTCGTTTAGCTTCTAACTGAGCCTCTCGAATAAGCTTTTGGCGTTTTACCTTCAATTCGTGATTGAGTTTTTCATACTTATTCGTCAAGTGATCTAGTCGAGCCTGCTTATGCTTATTCGATTCAACTAAACGATTCATTTCAAGGTTACGGTCTTCCAGCTTCTTCAGGAGTTTATCTGTATTCAGCTGCTTCTTACCCACTTTTTTTCTTGCCTTACCTATGACCGTATGATGAACCCCTACTCTTTCGGCAATCTCGAATGCGTAACTTCGCCCTGGCATTCCATCCACCAAGTGATAGGTTGGTTTCAGGTTCTTCTTATCAAACTCCATGGCTGCATTCTCAATCCCTTTTGAGATTTCGGCAAAATCCTTTAGGTTGCCATAATGTGTCGTGATAATTCCGTAGGCTTTTTGGCGAAGAAAGCGTTCAAGGAAAGCCTCAGCAATCGCTCCTCCTTGGTTAGGATCTGTACCACTTCCAAATTCGTCGATGAGGAATAAAGAACCCGCGTTCATACTATCCGCCATAATTCGCCAATGACGTAAATGAGAAGTATAGGTACTAAGATCATTCTCGACCGATTGTTCATCTCCTAAATCTACATACAAATCTGTGAACAAACGGAAGGTAGAACGTTCGTCTACAGGAATCAGAAACCCACATTGTAGCATCAGTTGTAAGAGTCCCAACGTTTTCAGTGCTACGGACTTTCCTCCTGCATTCGGACCCGATATCAAGGCAATTCGGCGGTTTGTATCCATCCGCAAATCCATCGGCACAACTGATATTTTCTCCTTCAATGCTTTGAGAAGCAATACGGGGTAATATCCCAACATTATATGGATTTTCTGATCGTTTTCATCTATAATGGGGAGGTTACACTCTAGTTTCATCGCCAACAAAGCCTTTGCCCGAATAAGGTCAATGGAAATCATAACCTCTCTGAAGGTAGCAAGTTCGTCGGCATATTCAGCTATATGAGCCGTAATGGCTGTCAGAATATTAATGACCTCATTGTGTTCTCGAATTACCACCTCCTTAAGGCGGTTATTAAGCACCAATGCTGCAGCGGGCTCTACGAAAACGGTTTGTCCCGACTGTGATACATCTTGAACAAAGCCTGGTATATTCCCTTTAAAGTCCGTTTTTACAGGAATTACCAAACGATCATTTCGAATGGTAATTTCGGAAGCATTTGACCAACCCTTCTCATTTGCTTTTCTCAAAACCCGATTAAGGGTAACCCGCAAATCCGAGGAGATCACTTTGATTTCTTTTCGGAGGCTAGCCAATGTAGGAGAAGCAGAATCCTTGATATATCCCTTTGCATCAATAATCTTGGTGATAGCCGAAATAAGGTTTTTCTGGAATACAGGCCCATTCACTAAGGCATCACACTTAGGATATTTATCTTTTCGGCTGTGCAAGTATTGTCGAACGTCTCGAATGGCATATAACCATTTAAGGAATCGATGAAGCTCCTCTCGACTCAACCAATTCCCTTCGACCTGTGTCTTAGCCAACAGACTTGAAACAGACGTAAAGTTTTGGGTTGGGAAAGGGTCATCAAACTCAAGAAGTTCCTTAAACTCTTGTACCCGTTGTAGTTCCTCCAGTAAGAAATCGCGGTTGCTTGTTGGTTTTATTTCCTCGAGGGCTATTCGCCCCTCTTCACTCAAGACCCTTTTTTGTACATATGCGATGACTTCAGAGAAGCCCAGCTTATCATAGGTCGTTGGATTATGAATCTTCATTGTATTTCAAATTCCCTGTATCCTAGGTACTAGTATTATATCTTTGGATTCTTAGGGGTGGAAGGAGGAGGCGTAATAGCTTTTTGCCTACTTTGCTCAATTGTCAATACAGCATTAAGCGAATCAATCACCCGAGAATAGATACTATCCATTAATACAGGATGCTCAATATAGAATTGATAACTATTATAAAAGGTTTCTCTGTTTATATCATGTTTCACCAATACTTCATCATAAAGAGCCGCTCGTTGTTTCTTCCGTTTCATAAGTGGCGTATTGGTCTTATCGACCCCTGCATCTACAATATGTATATCCCGTAAAATGGGTACAATTTCTTCGGGGGTAAGAAGGCTGTCGGGAGCCCCTAGATTGCCACAGGCACACAATAGGGGAAGTAATAAGAAGAAAAAGTAATACGGTTTCATATTGTGTGTTTATCCCTTTTCCTTGGGATAGCCAAATGATTGTATAGAGGTCATAAATGTATCAATGTTAATCGAAAGCAATTGGCACACTTCCCAAGCAGCTGCAACATGCGTCAAATGCTCATCTGACTTTAGGTTTATATCTTGAACCTTCCCTTTAAGTTTGAATGAGAACAAGCCCTTTCGTAATTTAAATGATGGCTTTTTATAAGGATAAAGGTAAGTTGATTCTTTATCATACTTCTTTACCATATTGCGTAAGGCTTTTTGAGTCTCATGATACACAATCATTCCAGCCTTAGGTAATGACTTTAGCACCCGCTCCAATCGGGATCGTCTGTCCTCTGGTTCTTCATCAGTCAATGCTACAATATGAGGAGGCAACATTTCCCTCATTGATTCTTTAAGTAAAAGATTATCATCATCTTCTTCGATGATAATAAAACTGGTTCCTTTATGTAACCTTATTGGGAGGCTAAGTCTTTGTTTCGAACCTTGAAGCCAATGGTCAAAACGTTTCCCCATTTGTCGAAGTACATGTACCACCATCGCGGCTACTAAGACACGTCCTTTTTTACCCGTAATAAGAATCCGTTGTTTGTTACGGAGAAATCGAGCTAAAAACTTAACAGGAGTATATACAGGAATTCCTAATTTATGGGCTCGTTCTACTTCCACATTCCCTTCCTCTACATGTTTCGACACAACTACAGCATCTAGGTCTTCTCGAATATGATCAGAACTCCAAGTATCGAAAAAAGTCACATGTTCAGCACCAGAAATCTTATCAACTTTCCCTTGGCAGGAAGCAGACACTTGATATGCAGAATGTTGAAGCGCACATGCTAATTGGAGAAGGTACGATTCATTAATACCAATAAAGTGGATTTTCATACTACTGTCAGAAATTTTGATCTCTTTTTTGTTAAACAAATTTACGTATATTTTAGGGAAAGCCTGCATAATAATCCAAAGATTCTTGCAGTCCTTAATGTATATGAAACGAGCTTTTGGCGATTTAGTTTCAATCTCTTAGCTTTGGGCTAATAGCACTCAATTCAATTATGCAATATCATGAAGATTTATCCTATAGAGACAGGGCGTTTTCGATTAGATGGAGGAGCCATGTTTGGGGTCGTGCCCAAGGCCTTATGGAGCCGTACAAATCCTGCCGACGATAAAAATCGAATCGATATGGCCATGCGCTGTATGCTTATTGAAGATGGTGGTAGACTCATACTAGTAGATAATGGTATTGGGCATAAATACGATGCAAAGTTTCAGAAGATTTATGGGGTGAATCACCAACATTCAACCTTAGATCAATCCCTACATGCCTTAGGTTTCGACCGCTCGGAGATTACGGATGTTATTCTGACCCATTTACACTTTGACCATGTAGGAGGTTCTACAGAATGGGATTCGATTAAGGAACGATATGTCTTAGCATTTCCGCAAGCCATTCATTGGGTTCAAAAGAATCATCTACAATGGGCGCTCAATCCCAACCCTAGAGAAAAAGCCAGCTTTTTCCATGAGAATATCCAGCCATTGGTCGAAAGTGGCAACCTTCGCATGTTAGATGGCGAGACAGAGTTGTTCCCTCATATCGAATTAAAGGTATTCAATGGTCATACAGAAGGACAACAATTGCCTCTCATAGGATATAAAGGCAGAAAGATTCTCTTTGCTGGGGATGTTTTTCCGACCTATGGGCATATTCCCATTCCTTATGTCATGGGATATGATGTACGGCCATTGGTCACTATGGACGAACGAGCAAAATTGCTCCCTTGGTTAATCGAACAGGAGGTCATTCTTTTCTATGAGCATGACCCCTATCACGAATGCGGAACCATTACCCAAAATAGTCGAGGAAAATATGTAAGTGGAGAAACCTTCTCATTAGCCGAATTGGGATAAGCCATACAGATTGATATAGCGATCCGTTAGACCCACATTCTATTTTCATAGACATCCTCCAAAATAGCATCCCTTCGCTTGTGCAAAAGGATATTTGACTATCTTTGCCCTACACTCAACAGATAGGCATACAATGCGGCTTCAACTCATATATCTCGCTGGGCTTATCCTACTGCTATCGGGCATTAGTATAGGTGCATGTGGAGGCAAGAAAGGCGATGCAGAGGAAAAAACAGGGCCTTGGCAGAAGGACACCCTCGTTATTGACACGTCCATTGCGAAAGGACGGTTACAAATCGTATATCATCCTGAAAGACGCTATACAGGACGTGACTCCTCTGAATTAATCCTTATTTTCATCGATAGTTTAGGGGATAAACGATGGGAAGAAAAGCGCATTGCTTGTGTCGATTGTCAGATACCTGCCCACATTTGGGTGAAAGGAGATTCTAGTAGTTCTCGTTCTTGTTTCTACTATGAGATGAATGATTCCACTTTTGCTTTTGCTGTTAAAAATCTGGCCACTCGCGAGAAATGGAGTTTCGTCTATGAAGTCAAAAAGGATGAATTGGTCAAACAATTGGAGAATAAGGGGGTAGGTGCAGGAGTACTTTTTCCAGCGAAACAAAAGCTTATGCAAATTCGGGGATTATCCTACAATCGGCAGGAGCCCATTGATGACTATTATATTGTAGATCTGCTACCTTTGAAAACGAATGATAGTATCATCAGAAAGCCTGTGTTTCAAAAGGTCTATATGACTAAGCCGAACCACAAAAAGCTAAATTGCCCTTACTTGCCTGTGGTATCTGAACAACTTGCCAAAAAGCTGCTCTTACCCGAAGGGATTAACCCCCAAATCCAATCCAATCTCTTCCTCTACTTCGAACGCCTCATGAATGATATGCGGCCTATTCAAGATTCGGTTATGCAAGATACAACCCTACAAGATAGTTTGCTTGTTCCCTTATTAGGTGAATGGGTGGGAGTATATCAAGATAGTTGCTCACGGCTTACCATCCGATCTGATAGTATGTTCCAATTGGAATATGGAAGCTATAAAAAACGATATAATTTTTCTTTGAGCAATGATTCGACTATGCACATAGCGAATATTGAGGATTCAATTCATATCCATTTATATGAATCTCAATTATTGGGCTTCGAACAAGTTCCTTTTAAATATCGAGATAGTACTGACTTGCTGTTTTCAATTCGGTTTAGCAAGATTCGGGACTAGCCTAGTGATGGGCAAATTGGAGTTCATGAAGGCGAAAATATGCACCTTTTTGTTCCATGAGCTCATGATGATTGCCCACTTCAATAATCTTTCCTTTGTGTAGAACCACAATCTTATCCGCCTTTTGAATCGTTGAAAGGCGGTGGGCAATCATAATTGACGTTCGATCTGCCATAACTGTATCAATTGCCTTCTGAATAATCTCCTCTGACTCAGTATCAATATTGGCCGTTGCCTCATCTAAAACGAGGATGCTCGGATTATACACCATTACTCGTGCGAACGCAACTAGTTGGCGTTGGCCAAGTGATAGAGTTGCTCCCCTTTCTCGCACATGATAATTATACCCCCCTGGCAATTGACTGATGAATTCGTTTGCCCCAACCTTCTTTGCAGCTTCCACAATCGTCTCCATAGGAATGGTAGAATTATTGAGGGAAATATTGTCATAAATACTTCCTGAAAACAAAAAGACATCCTGTAATACCACCCCAATTAATGAACGCAATGCAGCCAGCTCAAACTCTTTGATGTTGGTATCATTGATGAAGAGGTTCCCCTTTTGAACTTCATAGAAACGAGAGATGAGGTTAATAATCGTCGTCTTACCAGAACCTGTGCTTCCGACCAAGGCCACCTTCTCTCCAGGTTGAATATCAAGATTGATATCTTGCAATACCCATTCAGGTTCATTATATGCAAAACTCACATCTTCTAGTCGGATGCTCAATTGATTATGGTTTCCTTGTACTTCTTGATTTTGACCTTCGTCTTTGATAAAGTCTTGGGTATCCAATACCTTAAAGATTCGTTCGGCACTAACCATTCCCAATTGTAAGGTATTGAATTGATCGGCTAACATTCGAATAGGTCTGAAGAACATGCTAATGTACATCGTAAAAGCGACTAATTTCCCGAAGGTCAAGAAGCCTTCCATAATTGCCCCTACTCCATACCACACAATCAAGGCCAAGCCCAAAGCGGAAACCATCTCAACCACAGGAAAAAACACACTATAGTATAAAACCGAATTTAGGTTTGCCTTTTGGAGTTTGTCATTAATCTCATCGAATCGATCGTACTCGATTTGTTCGCGGTTGAAAATATGGACAATGGGCATTCCTGTAATATGCTCTTGCAGGAAAGCATTAATCCGACTAACCGACTTACGCACTTGCTCGAAAGCAGCCTTAACCTTTGTCTTAAAGATATACGTAGCCACCAGCAAAATAGGCACAGTTATCAACACCACAAGGGTCAATCGCCAACTGATATAAAACATCGTTCCGATTACCGCAAATATCTGGAGAAGGTCTCCGAGAATACGAACAAGTCCCGAACTAAATACATTATTTAGGGTTTCGACATCACTGATCGTTCGAGTTTGGAGGGTACCAATGGGGGTTGTATCATAATATTTCAATCGCAAACGGAGGATATGATCGAATACCTGCGTTCGGAGATCGCGCATTACACTTTGCCCCAACCAGTTTGTCAAATACGTATTGAAGTAACCAATGATTGTTTGGACGAAAAGCAAAGCCAATACAGCCATGACCAATAAACGAAGCCCCTCCATATCTCCTGCTACAACGGGATTATCCAACATATACTGAAAGAGGAAAGGCCGAACAGGCATGAGGAGTGATAAGAGAATGGTTAAGCCAAAAGCAATAGAAAACCATCCTTTATAGGGGCCTAAATAGGATATCATCCGTTTCATTAATCCCCATTCAAATACGTTTCCTGTTGTCTTTTTTTCTTTCCCTTGTTTCTTTGCCATATCCAATCATCGTTGTCGGTCACACAAACATAACCACAAATCCCGACTTATGTTAAAGCTTATTGAGAAAGTTCTTGTATTGCCCATCAGCAAAAAGCTATTACTAGTATTGCTCATTGAGTTACCCAACACAGGATAAGGGGGTAAAACGTTGTTTAGGCTTATACTGCGAGTAGGACAAGCATCAAAAACGCTTGTCATGGGGTTACCCAGCACAGGATAAGGGCGCAAAACGTTTTTCAGGCTTATCCTACGAATAGGACAAGTACCCAAAACGCTTGTCATAGGGCTACCCAGCACAGGATAAGGGGGCAAAACGTTGTTTAGGCTTATCCTGCGAGTAGGACAAGCATCAAAAACGCTTGTCGTGGGGTTACCCAGCACAGGATAAGGGCGCAAAACGTTTTTCAGGCTTATCCTACAAATAGGACAAGTACCCAAAATGCTTTTCATGGGGCTACCCAACACAGGATAAGGGGGCGAAACATTTTCAGGGTAATTCCCCCACTAAGCCCCTATATTTGTACCACAAACATCAACATAATGACTACATCAACTCATCTAAAGATTTATGGGATCTTGCTCTGTTCCCTTATAGCATTCGTACAAATGAATGCTCAAATCGGAGATATCCTTTGGCAAGAGGATTTCAACGATCTCGACAATTGGATAATCGAACAAGGAAATGGGAATTGGGGTTGGGGCAATGGGGAATTGCAATACTACAGCCCTAACAATGTCCGAATCGATGCCATCCCTGGCGAACCCAACAACAATGCATTGGTCATTACAGCAAAACAAGAAACAGGCTCTAGCATAGTAGACCAATGGGGAAACCCCTTGCAATATACTTCAGGCCGATTGAATACAAAATCAACGGTTTCGGTTAAGTATGGGGTAATTGAAACCCGAGTACGTGTCCCGAATCTGGATTTAGGGGGATGGCCTGCCGTATGGCTCCTAGGAACCTCCAACTATGGTTGGCCTAGAAAGGGCGAAATTGATATGATGGAAATGGGACATGGGAAATGGTTTCGAGATTTGCATGATGCCCATAATGGTGGGAACAACCAAGATAATTCTACAGTCAATCAGATGATTGGGGCAAATGCCATTTTCTTCTCAGAAGATGCGATAAACCCGCAAAACCCACAAGGAACGGCCAGCCTATCGTGGGATCCAGACGACAATTTTTGCCGCCCATACTACAACTATTCGAATCCCTTCTCTGATCGTTTCCTGACGTATAGAACGTATTGGGATGCAAACAGCTTAAGATTTACTGTGATTGATGAAGGGACTGAACACGAGTTGTATACAGAAGACTTTCAGATTGATAGTGCTTCCTACGAATTCCAAAACCCCTTTTACTTCATTGCCAATCTAGCTATTGGAGGCGCCTTCACAGATGCCTATAACTTAGGCGATCCAAGCACAGGCCAACCGATTTCTATGACTTTCCCCGCAGAAATGTATGTTGATTATATCAAGGTAATGGAGTGGAACGGACAAGGAGAAGTCCATCTTGGCCCTCCAAATGGCCAGTTTGGCACTTTCGGTCTATATACGGATAGTACAGAGGTAGATGATCAGCTAATCCCGACTATCTCCTCAGAGATTTATGTATGGGAAGGCACATTGGTACCAAGCAATATTCCTGCATATGAAGGCGAAAATGTCTTAAGTTGGCAAACCAATAGTACAGGTTGGTTTGGAGCAGGCATTATGTCTATTCAACCCCTTAATATGTTCGATTTTGGCGCAGGCAATATAAAGTTCCGTATTAAAATACCCGCTAATGTCACATTTAAAATAGGGATTATTGATGCTTGGGGCAATCAAAACTATGTCGAGTTTCCTGCCAATCAAACCGCCTATGGCTTAGTACGAGATGGAGAATGGGGACAAGCTTCCATACCTGTTGCTGATATTCGAGGGACACTCATCGACCTAAGAATGTTGAGTTATGCGTTTGTCATATTAGAGGAGCAAGGCGCAAACTGTCAATTCGCATTGGACGATATTTATTGGGAAGGAGGTCCTGCCGCATCCATTAATGATGCTTATGTACGATCCCTAAATCTCAAGAACTACCCCAATCCCGCTTCCCAACATACAACCATCAGCTATACGCTTCCTCAAAGTATGGAAGTTGAATTACAAGTATATGATTTGAACGGTCAATTGGTTCAAACGCTTGTGAACGAACGACAAAATGCGGGAAATCATGAAATTCGATGGGATACCCAATCACATCCATCAGGATTGTACTTTTATAGCCTTAAGACCCAAAAGGGTATTGCAACACAAAAGTGTAGCATTCAAAGATAAGTCTCTCTCTATAATGCAAATAGCGGAAGTCCCTATTAGGAACTTCCGCTATTTACACATACAATAAACCGCTCTATTTTGAATTCTTCTGATCCAAAATGCGCTTATACAATTGTTTCACAAAGTCAATAGGTACTTCGAATAGACTAGCAATAGACTCTGGAGGCTCCTGCAAATGAAGGGTCTTCTCAATATACTTGGAGATCAGGGAGAATTGGGTTTCGGTTATTCCCTTTTCCTTCCCCTCAATATACCTCAGATCCTTCTTTATGTCATAGATAAATGGCATATCTTTTCGAATTTTGATAACTGTTGATTGTAATTTACGGCTTTGTGCTACCCCTTACATTGGGTTACTCTCAGATACTTGTTACGATGGAATAGCGGAAATCTCCTCATGGAAACTTCCGCTATTTACACATACAATAAACCGCTCTATTTTGAATTCTTCTGATCCAAAATGCGCTTATACAATTGTTTCACAAAGTCAATAGGCACTTCGAATAGACTAGCAATAGATTCTGGAGGCTCCTGCAAATGAAGAGTCTTCTCAATATACTTGGAAATGAGAGAGAATTGGGTTTCTGCCATCCCCTCAAGTTTACCTTTTTCCTTCCCCTCAATATACCGCAAATCCTTCTTTATGTCATAAATAAATGGCATGTCCTTTCGAATTTTGATAACTGTTGATTGTAATTTACGGCTTTGTGCCAAGATTTCCAATTGTGTGCTACATTTCAATAAGCGTTTATGATCGTCTTTACAGACGCTCAATAGCTGGTTCAGAATGGCTCGAATAGCCTCGTCATGGGTTGAGCGACCAAAATCTGCTAGTATCGCGAAGATATTTACTTCTGGAATCGCCTCTTTAAGGAACAATTCATAGGAATATTTCCTCGCCTGAATCACCTGATAGGTACGGGCTCGGTTCTTAGGGCTAGCTTTCATCCTACGAGGCTCACCCTTGCCCAAATAGAAAACATATTGTAAGATATCATACTCATACCCTTGTTGCTCCCAAATTAACGCACGATACATAAGTTCGCGCGTATACATATTAGAAGCATCATTGGTTTGAAATTCAATGTGGAGGATATCAGTCTCTCCTCCTCGTGTGACTTTCGCAACAAAGTCGGGTCTCCTTTCAATCGTCTTTTGTAACTCTAAGGTTACAGGTTCGGCAGCTTCCATAGGTAAATCCAATAGTTCGCTGGCAAACCCTAAGGGAAACAAAGGAAGATTTTCCTTTATAATGGAGTCGTATTTATTTCCCATAAGCCTTTGACACTTTTCCAATGTGGAAAGCATCAAGGGCATAAGACGATTGAATCAAGAGAGAATTAGCAGGTTTTCACCCTTATTAGTCGAATAAAATGAAGGATCATCAATGATTTTTTTGCATTTTTTTCAAAAAGGCATCTAATCAACTAATAAACAAGAGGTTATAGCCAATACACATATTTCGATAATGGTAGAAAAATCACATATTTTAACTCTATCGCGATATTCTCTTCCCTTTATGATTTAGTGTATCGACTAATCAAAAGTGTCCAGCCAATTCCTCCAAAAGGAGGAGACCATGCCCGATCTTTCAATATGGGCATGAATCCATAGATACCAAGCATATGTCTGGGTTTGACACGGTATTTAGCAGAGAAACCAAGCCCGAAATGCAACAGCATATCTGTATTCGAATAAGGTCGTTCAAAGCCAATTCGGTCATTGACTAATATTCCCTTTGTAATGGCAATACTTGTTCCGACGGGTACTTCAAACATGAGACGTACTTTCTTAAAGGTCAATACATATCCCAATCCCATAGCAGGAATCAGGCGCATGTCCACATCATTTTTCAAATAAGAACCCTCAGTAGCTTCTCCCCTTAAATTAAAATAACTTGTAAGGGAGAATAGAGCCGTCAAATGATGCCGCGTTTTCATTAAGGGAATGCCGTACTTAAGCTGTATCCCATAATACAAAGCCTCTGCTCCCCCAATATTTGCTCCTATATGCAGGTTATGCGGCATCTTAACTTTTTCCATAGGAGGAATCTGCTCGATTTGCCCGAACAGCAACGTAGGGAGGAGTCCCAAAGTAATGAGGAAGTATTTTCTAAGGATTGAGTACATAAGCAAGCCCTCTTTCGTAGGAGATATAATCGGATCGGCTATGGCCATATTTAGGCAATAATTCATGGTAGAAGGATAAGCTTGGGTAAGCACGCCCTTCCAATCGTTCGTTCATTTCGGCAAAAGAAGCAAGCATAACCCCACCTTCTAACGATCCCATAGTAGTATATACCCTTGCATCAAAATCCGTATGGGTCTGGGCATAGGCCTCTTCAGATTCAAATATCGACCCCGAGTCGTACCAAAAGGAGGTTGCAACAGGAATAAACCTATTGAATGGATTGGAAGCCCGCTCTTGGAACATTGCATAAAAAGTGAACAAGCCCCCATAAGAATGCCCCATCAAAGTTTTGCCTTTAGTTGAATCAATACGATATCGGCTTTCAAGTTCAGGAATCAATTCATCGCGAATAAACAAATAGAAATTCTCTGCTCCTCCCGTTTCAGTATCTTCAATTCCTACTGTAGCAGTAGGCGTATAGTCTCGGTTTCGCTTCTCATTATTCGCTTCATCACTCCCATACCCAATTGCGACGAACACAACTGCAGGCATTGTTCCTTTCCCCCAACCATCTACCACAATATCTCGCATCCGACTAAACTCGATATCTCCGTCCAAGCCTACAACCAAAGGAAAACCTCCCATCGCATCATCATAAAAGATAGGCAAACTCACATATAAGGTGTAATTATCTCCCACTATTGTAGAATTCATCATAAAAGTCTCCACCCTACCTTTAAAAGGGAAAGAGTCTCCACTTGAATCGCACCCATTGTTCAATAGTAAGAAAATCAAGCAAGTGAATAAGAGTAATGTTCTTCGCATAGTATCTTGAATATATGGAAAGAATATAGCAATTCCTACGGTTCAACAGTCTCATCCAACTACCCAAAGTACCCCTAAAAGATACGATACAGAAATATCAAAAAACTTTATACCTTTACCCCCTAGTACCCCTATCCATTAATTATCCCTAGTTTATGACAACAAGAGAGTATCACGAACAAATGGAATACTATCAAGAAGAAGTAAACCGTTTGATGAGTCAGCACCATACAGGAGAAATATCTAAAAACGAATATCAGCAGCAAATACAAAACATGCGAAAGAGCATGGAAGAAGTCGAACTTAGCTATAAACAACAGTCCCAGCCCCCAATCCTCCAACGAGTTGCTCGATTTCTCTCTGCAATGTCTTCTTTTTGGGGAATCGTCGAGTGGGTACTAAGAGCCAGTATATTTATTGGATTTGTTATATGGCATTTAACAGGCAATATTCTCTGGTTTATTGGTGGAGCAATTGTATCAGCCGCGGTCCATTATATCTATGAGCAATTATAAAAATTTAGGAGCTTCCCCCCTTAAACATCCATCTACTAAATACGCATATACCTTACGTTTCAACTCTCCATTTATCAGAGATTCCCTATATTTAGGGCATGGACAGAACAATGGTATGCCTCCGATTCCTTTGCACTTTCATAGGCTTGTTTCTCCCCATACTAGAAACAACAATAGCCTATGCCCAAACCACCATATTCCAATCTCTCCCCTCCCAACAAACAGGTGTACATTTTCGCAACGACCTTCAAGAGGATGAAACCCTCAACCTATTCAACTACCTCAATATCTACAATGGTGGAGGAGTAGCTGCTGGAGATATCAATCAAGACGGATTAGTTGACCTCTATTTCATAGGTAACCGCACCCCCAATCGTCTATACCTCAATAAAGGAAACTTCGCCTTTGAAGACATATCTGGGCAATCAGGAATACAGGGGGAAACCAATTGGGCTACAGCTGTTACAATGGTTGATATAAACGCCGATGGTTGGCTTGATATATATGTATGTCAAGCAGGCCCATTTTCTGACAAAGAACGCTTACGAAATCTGTTGTTTGTTAATAATGGCGACCTAAGTTTTACCGAACAAGCAGAAGAATATGGATTAGCAGATATCGGACGATCTACACAGGCTTCATTCTTTGACTATGACCGAGATGGAGACCTTGACGCATTCATTGTAAATCATCCCTGGAATTTCAATCTTCTAGTTGACAAGCGCATTCAATTGGAAAGAGCCCCTATCCCAGAAGAAACAGATAGACTGTATAGGAATGACAATGGAAAATTTACGGATGTAACCGATCAAGCAGGAATCCGAAACTGGGCATTTGGGCTAGCTGCTGTCACGGCTGATTTAAATGATGATGGCTGGACGGATATCTACGTGGCATGCGATTACTCCGAACCAGATTACTACTGGATCAATCAAGGCAATGGAACCTTTAAGAATGGCCTATTCGGATCGTTCATGCATATTTCCAACTTTTCTATGGGAGCAGATGCAGGAGATATGAACAATGACGGCCTCCTTGATCTCTTGGTGGTAGATATGATGGCCAAGGACAATCGTCGGAAGAAGACCAATATGTCAGGTATGAATCCAGAAGTCTTCTGGGACAATGTAGAGAAGGGTAGACACTACCAATACATGCAGAATGTCCTACAATTGAACAATGGCAATGGAACTTTCAGTGAAATTGCCGAATTAGCTGGAATCGACAATACAGATTGGAGTTGGAGCCCCTTATTCGCCGATTTTGATAATGATGGATGGCAAGATATATTCGTTTCAAATGGGATGAGACGAGAGGTACGAAACAATGACTATTCTAAGAAATGGGTAGGGCAAATGGCTGCCGACATTCAACCCCAATGGAGAGAAATAATAGAGGCAATGCCCTCCGAAAAGGTCGCTAATTTCTGCTTCAGAAACGAAGGGAACCTACGCTATTCAGACCAAAGCGAAGCATGGCAATTGAACCATAAAGGATTTTCGTCAGGCACAGCCATAGCTGACCTTGACCAAGATGGAGACCTTGATCTTGTAATAAATAACCTAGATGAAGTAGCTTCTATATTCGAGAATCGATCAAATACCCATCGTTCCCTTCGAATCTACCCCAAAGGCTCTCCTAAAAATCCTCTTGGCATTGGCCTAAAGGCCAAATTAACAACCTCTATAGGTACCCAAGTACAACAACTACAAAGCAGTCGAGGCTTTCAATCCTCCTCTGAGCATGTGTTACATTTCGGATTGGCAGACGGAACCCAGCTCATCAAATTAGAACTATTCTGGCCTGATGGGCGTTATCAACGCTTAACGGATTTCCCAAGCTCAGGCAAAATAGAAGCTCTTCATTCCCAATCTACCAATTCTCCCCCTCCAATCTCTCGCCCCACTCCCCTATTCACCAACCTAAAAAAACCTAAAGGGATTGGCTATCAACATTTCGAATCCTTCTATGACGATTACGCCAAAGAAGTACTATTACCCCATCAGTATTCTCAAAATGGTCCCATGATGGCAGCTGCTGACGTGAATGGAGATGGCTTAACAGATGTATTTGTAGGGGGAGGAAAAGGACAAGCTGGATATATATTTCTCCAACAGCCCAATCAAAGCTTCATGCCTTTACAAGGTGAAGTTTGGAAGCAATACGCAGCCCACGAAGACATCGGAGCAGCATTTTTTGATGCAGACGGCGATGGAGACCAAGACCTGTATGTCGTTTCGGGTTCTAATGAATGGCCAGAAGGAAACGAACACTACAAAGACCGCCTTTACCTCAATGATGGAACAGGGAAATTTGAAGATGGAACAAGCCATCTCCCAAATACTCGTTTCTCAGGCGGACGTATTGCCCTCTGCGACTTTGACCAAGATGGAGACATCGATTTATTCGTAGGAGGACGTGTAGTAGCAGGACAATATCCGTCACCGCCTCAAAGTGCATTGTTTCGTAACCAAGGGGGAACATTCGAAGATGTTACCCAAGAACTCGCTCCCGAACTCAATCAATTAGGTATGATTACAGATGCCATTTGGACGGATACAGATGGAGACCAAGACCAAGACCTCGTCCTTGTAGGAGAATGGATGCCCATTACTGTATTCGAGAATCAGCAAGGTAAACTCCAGAATATCACGCCAACTACAGGATTGGCCGAATACGTAGGTTGGTGGTACTCCATCGAAGCAGCCGACTTAGATGGAGATGGTGATACAGATTGGGTAGCAGGAAACTTAGGGCTCAATACCAAATATCGAGGAACAAACACAGCTCCTTTTGAAGTATACGGAGGTGATTTCGACCACAATGGTACAAGCGATATTATCCTAGGATACCAACAGGAAGGGATCACATGGCCCGTTAGAGGCCGTCAATGCTCTAGCGAACAAATGCCCCTCCTCACCCAGAAGTTTCCGACCTATCAGGATTTTGGGGTAGCCTCTATACAAGACATCTACGGCTCAAGTCTCCAAACAGGCTTACACTATTCAGCCAATTGGATGGCTACCTCTTGGGTCGAAAATCTAAGCAATGGAAAATTCAAGCTCCATCCGCTCCCCAATCAAACCCAACTCTCAACCGTCAATGGCATCGTCATTCATGACCTCAACTCAGACGGCCACCTTGATTTGGTACTTGCAGGCAATATGCTCAATGCAGAAGTCGAAACCTGTCGGCATGATGCCTCTATTGGATGTATCTTATTGGGCAATGGAAAAGGGAACTTCGCCCCTCTCTCCCTACAAGAGTCAGGCTTTTTTGCATTTGGTGATGTAAAAGACCTCTTGCTTGTTAAGGATAAGGATCAGAAACCCTTATTAATCGTCTCTAAAAATGCGGGTCATGTTGCTACCTTCGAATTACAATCCCCCTAATACGATGATGTTTGATTGCTCCCCCTCTTAGGATTAAACAAGAAGGACAAGAATCCCCGAACTTGATTTTAATCTATAGATAACGTTTTTTATACTTCGACCTCCCTCTCCTCCCCTAACTATAGATTTCTCCCATCTAATGTAATATCACTATGTCAGAAAAGAATCTACAACAGTATTGGAAAACAAACCTCAAGTATTTGGCAATACTGCTGTCCATATGGTTTGTAGTGTCCTACTGCTTCGGCATCTTCTTCGTAGACTCTCTCAATAATATCCGAATCGGCGGATTTAAACTTGGGTTTTGGTTCGCTCAACAAGGTTCCATTTATGTGTTTGTATGCCTCATATTCGTCTATGTGTATCTAATGAACAAACTCGACCAAGAGTATGACGTAGACGAAAAGTAAAAGATTCTATTACCAAATCATTCACTATCCACCACTCCTTTCTTTAACAAAAACAATCAGATCCATGAGCGTACAAATATGGACCTTCATAATCGTTGGGATAACCTTCACTCTATATATCGGAATTGCAATATGGGCTAGAGCGGCATCTACCAAGGAATTTTACGTTGCTGGAGGAGGAATTCACCCCATTGCAAACGGTATGGCTACAGCTGCCGATTGGATGAGTGCGGCTTCCTTTATCTCTATGGCAGGACTCATCTCTTTTATGGGATACGACGGATCGGTTTTCTTAATGGGATGGACAGGAGGCTATGTACTTCTGGCCTTACTACTGGCTCCTTATCTAAGGAAATTTGGCAAATTCACTGTACCCGACTTCATTGGAGATCGCTACTATTCTAATATCGCCCGTACAGTCGCTGTTGCTTGTGCCATTATTGTTTCATTTACCTATGTTGCAGGTCAGATGAGAGGCGTAGGAGTTGTATTCTCCCGATTCCTTGAGGTTGATATCAATGTAGGCGTGCTAATTGGAATGACCATCGTTTTCTTTTATGCCGTTCTAGGAGGGATGAAAGGAATTACCTATACCCAAATAGCACAATACTGTATATTAATCTTCGCCTACATGGTACCTGCTTTCTTCATCTCTATGACAATGACAGGGAATATTATCCCCCAATTAGGCTTTGGAGGAACAATAGCCGATGGTACCTATCTTCTCGATAAATTAGATGGCCTTCATACAGAGCTTGGATTTGCGGCCTATACAGCAGGAACCAAATCTATGATAGATGTATTCTGCATTACGTTCGCATTAATGGTAGGTACAGCTGGATTACCACACGTTATCGTTCGCTTCTTCACCGTACCCAAGGTAAGAGATGCAAGAAAATCTGCAGGATGGGCACTCATATTCATCGCGATATTATATACAACCGCTCCTGCCATTGCTGTATTTGCAAGAACCAATATGCTTGATACGGTAGCCAATAAGGATTATGATGATATGCCTAGCTGGCTAACAAACTGGGAAAAGACGGGACTAATCAAGTGGGAAGACAAAAATGAGGATGGGAAAGTCCAGTACTACAATGACCAGAATGCAACCTATGTAAGTGAAGTTGCCTCTAAAAACGGATGGCAAGGCAATGAGCTAACAGTAGACAGAGACATCATGGTGCTCGCAAATCCAGAAATTGCCAACCTTCCCGCATGGATTATCGCCCTAGTTGCTGCAGGTGGGCTAGCTGCAGCCCTTTCTACTGCAGCAGGTTTATTGTTGGTAATCTCTACTGCCATTAGTCGAGACCTAATCAAAATGCAAATTAAGCCCGACATTAGTGAAAAGGGCGAATTGATGTGGGCACGTATCGGTGCTGTATTTGCCGTATTGGTTGCAGGTTACTTCGGTATCAATCCTCCAGGATTTGTAGCTGCAACAGTAGCCCTTGCCTTTGGGTTGGCTGCGGCCTCCTTCTTCCCAGCCATTATACTAGGGGTATTTGACAAACGAATGAACAAAGAAGGCGCAATTGCAGGAATGGCAGTAGGAATTCTACTTATGCTATTCTATATGATGAAATACAAACTGCAAATGTTTGGTGGAGGCACATCTGAGCAGTGGTGGTTTGGCATATCACCAGAAGGCTTTGGAACCATAGCCATGCTAGTGAACCTAACAGTCTCTTTGACTGTATCCCGAATGACGCCCCCTCCTCCAGCAGATGTTCAAGAAATTGTAGAGAACATCCGAATCCCTCGCGGATCAGGAGAAGCACATGAGCATTGATCTTCCCTCCTGTCCTAGGGATAATACCAAACTCCCTTCCCAATCAAATTAGTTGGGAAGGGAGTTATATATATCAATAGCAAAAAGTTACGCCAAGATCGTATCAATCACCTGTGTGAGAATATTTTGTACCCCTGCCTTATCAGGAGCCTCCGCATATACACGTAATACAGGCTCCGTACCAGAAGGCCGAATCATCACCCATTCTGTATCGCTAAAGTGGAATTTGAATCCGTCTGTTGTCTCCACTCGTTGCACAGTAAAATCACCGAAGGCAGTAAAAGCACCTGCTTTACACTTATCCACGACTTCCCACTTCTTATCTTGGTTGATATGTAGGTCGTTTCGGCCATAAGCAAACGCCCCTACAATATCATATACTTCTTGAATCAGTTCGACCAATGACTTGCCTGTTTTGGCCATGAATTCGACTATCGCCAAGCCAATAAAAATACCATCTCGTTCAGGAACATGACCCGCAATAGAAATCCCCCCTGACTCTTCTCCCCCTACAATCACATTCTCCTTCAGCATGATATCACATACATACTTAAACCCAATCTTAGTGATATCGATAGGCAATCCATAGTGTTCACACAACTTCGCAATCTTTCCTGTAGCTGAGAAAGTTGTAACGACCTTCCCGCTCAATCCCTTATACTTCACAAGATAATGAATGAGCAATAGAATGATTCTATGGGAATCAACGAATTCGCCTCTTTCATCAAACATACCAATTCGGTCTGCATCCCCATCTGTTGTCAATCCGACCTCTATTCCTTCATCCCGAATAATCTGCTGAAATTCCTTTAAATTCTTCTCAATAGGCTCTGGAGGCGTACCATTGAAAGAAGGATTGAACTCACAATGCACCAATCGTGCAGCAGGCAGCAACTTACGCACTACATTTTGACCAGCACCAAACATTGCATCATACCCAATCTTCATACCCGACTCACGAATCAACTTCAGGTCAAATACTTCCTTGATATGGTTAATATATAGGGCTTCCATATCATAGTATTCAATCTGGCCAGCATCTACTAGCTCTTCAAACTTCTCCGTATATGCCGTAACCGTATCAGGAATACGATCTTCCACTGCGGAAATCATAGGAGGCGTAGCAGGCCCTCCAAAATGTCCTTTAATCTTAAAACCTGAATAAGAAGGAGGGTTGTGAGAAGCCGTAATAATGATTCCTGCGCTCGCTTGGCGTTTAAAGGTCGCCAAAGAAACCATAGGCGTACTGACAAAACCAGGCGAAATAAACACCTTTACACCATTTTGTGCCGCAATATTGGCTACATGTTCCGCAAACAATACCCCATTGAATCGGCAGTCATATCCCACCATGAGGCTAGGGTTCTTATATGTATCTTTCAACCAACTAATCGTCGCTTCTGTTACGCGGGTCAGATTATCAAATGTATAATCCTTCGCAATAATCGCTCTCCATCCGTCTGTTCCAAACTTAATTCGGGTCATACTTTTTTATTTTTCCAAAGATATTATTCAGACCTATCTGTTAGGTATTTCGGGCAAAATTAAACCAAATGATACAGCCTACCAAATAAGTCCGATCAAGCAGAAGTAAATTGATGATTATCTAGATATGAGAATCGTCTATCTACAAACCTCGCCTTGCCCCTCTCTCACGCTTCGTCATTAAATGACAAATCCCCTAACGCAGGTCGAATCACAACTTCTTCAATCACCGTCCGTTCACTCATCTCCCAAGCATTCCAAACCACCTTCGCAATATCCTCCACAGGAATGAACCGCTCTTTAGGCACATCCCTAGCCCAATCCCAAGAAGGAGTAAGGACAGCTCCAGGCAATACCGCAATCACCCGAATATTATAAGGCTTCATCTCCTCCCGAAGGCTTTTTGAAAATCCTAGTAAAGCAAACTTAGAGATCCCATACGAACCACTATTCGGATGGGCTACCCGACTTGCAATGCTACACATATTAATAATCGTACCCGAACGTTTGGTTAGCATTGGGGCAAGCACCCCTTTCGTCAAGTAGTATGCACTCGCAAGGTTTGTCGTCATGATCCGCTCAAAGACATCATCCGTTTCGGTATGGATTTGGCCTGGGATGTATATCCCCCCATTGTTCACCAGTACATCCAACGCACCGAATTGTTCTACAAGTTGTTCGGCCAATCTCTTGACCGCTTGCTTATCAGATATATCACAGATATATGTATGAAGATTTGGCAATATAGCCTTAGCCTCTTGCAAACCTTCTATTCGGCGGGCACAAATAGCAACTTCAAACCCTTCCTCATAAAACTTCTTGGCCACCGCAAACCCTATCCCTTTTGATCCCCCTGAGATAAAGATTGTCTTTTTCATATCCCAAAGGTATAAGAATTTGTTATATATAAATGTGTAATTTTACTGCGACAAAGCATTGTCATAAACCACTAAACCAAATATATGAGACAGCATCTCTCTGCTAGTATACTGATTATCACCTTACTATTACCGCTCTACTCGTATACACAGGTTATCTTCTGGCAAGAATATTTCGGAGGAACAAGCCACGAAATGGGAAAAGCCATTTTCTTTGACGAAGACGGAACCGTCGTCATTGGCGGGCAAACAAAATCCCAAAATCAATTTGGCAAGGATAACCATGGGGAAGAATATGATTGGGTCGTTTTTAAATATAACTCCCAAGGCCAAATTCTATGGCAGAATACTCTAGGTGGATCAGGAAACGACGAACTCAACCATATGATTGAAACCGATGATGGGGGCTACATGCTCATCGGAACCACTATGTCTACGGATGGAGATGTAACCGTAAGCCATGGCAAAATGGACATATGGGTAGCCAAATTAGATGACATCGGGAACATAACATGGGCAAGGGCATTTGGAGGCGCAGGCAATGACCAAGGGTTTACCATCATCCAAACCTCAGATGGAGGCTACCTATTAGGGGGCGAATCAGGCTCCCATCGTTCAGGGTATATGCGTTCAACCCACCATGGAAGCCTAGATGCTTGGGTCGCAAAACTTGATTCGGCAGGTAACCTCGAATGGGAAAAGCACTATGGAGGGGGCAAAAATGAAAAGACGATATCCTTACATGAGGTCAAACCCAATACCTATATCATTGTCAATGCCACCACCTCCACAGATGGAGATGTGAAAGTCAATCTTGGGAAAAAAGATGTTTGGATACTAGAAATCCAAGAAGAGGGCGAGATCAATTGGCAAGCAAATTTCGGAGGAGAGGATTATGACGAGGTACATGCCAGCAAAATGGACAAGGATGGTAATATCGTATTGGTAGGAACAACCTTCTCGAAATCTCGCCAAATCCTCCAACAATTTGGAGGGGGAGACTTCTGGTTGTTTAAGATTTCCCAAGAGGGGGGCCTTATCTGGAGCCGAACCTATGGAGGCAGCAAAGCAGATGGTGCCAATGATATCTTTTGTACAAAGGATGGAGGCTATATATTGTGTGGAACCTCCAAATCAACTGATGGAGACAATCCCGCAACTCACGGGTATTACGACGCCTGGGTGCTCAAGATCAATAGCAAAGGAGATAAAATGTGGGGACAAACCTTTGGGAAGCAAGGCAATGACCGCTTCGAATCTATTTATGAAGTCCCAACAGGAGGCTATGTCGCCACAGGTACGATCCAAAAACCACCTGATAAGTATATCAATAATCAAATGGTTGAAGTAAAAATACCTGGCCATCATGGAGGATATGATTTATGGGTGACCAACTTTGGAGACCCTAGTAATATGTCAATTGCCCCCTTTATCACTCCCCCTTCCCTCATCGGAACGGTACTTGATCGAGAGTCGAATCAGCCTTTAGGGGCCTCCATCACCCTCACCGATAATGCAACCCTTGACTCCCTCACCGCTGCCAATACCCACCCTGAAAGCGGCAACTTCAATTTAATCCTTCCCGATGATGGCATTGTCAGTATCAATGTAATGACCAAAGGCTATTTGTTCTTTGGCCAAGACATGGATTTAGATACCATTATCAACAAGGCCAGTGTTCGAAAGACAGTCAAGTTAGATAAGATTCGAATGGGTAGTAAACTCACACTCAGCAATATATATTTCAAGAAGGGTAAGTGGGATCTCCTTCCCAAATCATTCCCTGAACTAGAAAGACTCGTTGCATTCCTCAACCTAAATCCACGTGTAAAGATTCAGATCAATGGACATACAGATGATACTGGGGATAAAAACAGTAAAATTGAACTCTCAGAAAGACGCGCAAAGGCCGTTCAGGATTATCTCATCAAACAAGGAATCGATGATTTTAGGCTGAAGGTAAAAGGCTACGGAATGTATCGTCCTGTAGCTCCCAATACGACCGAATCAGGCCGTCGTCGAAACAGAAGAGTTGAGTTTGAAGTATTCTCAATCTAGACAATACCCAATAGGTGTAAAGCCGCAAAGATAACAATCACAATGAGCAATCGGTGAATCCATATCGGAGCGTTTGGATAGGAGGATGCAAAGCGTGCTCCTATCCAAGCCCCTACCGATTGTCCAATCGCCATCAACAACCCAAATTCCCAATCAATTTGTCCATTGGCCATAAAAATACATAAGGCTGGCACATTCGCAATCCACACAAACAACATCTTAATCGCATTCGCCTCCACTAAGCTATACCCCTGCAATAGTACCAAAGCCGCCAAAAGGAAAATACCGGAACCCGCTTGTATAAAACCAATATACGCACCGATAGCCAGAAAAACACCTAAACTTAGCAAAGACCGTTGTTGCTTCACATCCACCTCCGAATCACTACGTAACCAACGTCTAGGATTGACCAGCATGACGAATAGCATCAGGAACATCAAGCCCGCAATGACATAGTTCATCGTTTCGTCTCGTACCCCTGTGGCCAATAATGTTCCTAGTATCACTCCAGGAAGCGCAGGAATAAGCATCCATCCCAATCCTCTATACGACAATTTCCCATTACGATAGAAGGTCAGTGCCCCAACAAAGGTTTGTACCAATACCCCTATTCGATTGGTGCCATTCGCAACCGTAGGGGGTAAGCCACACAATGAAATAAAAATAGGCAGGGTAATGAGCGACCCACTACCAGCAAGGGTGTTGATAATACCTACCAACACCCCTGAGGCAACAAATATAATCCATTCAAACCATTCCATATCGAACTATACTCGCCAATATATTCCTGGGTTGATTAAGCTTATGTGTATATTTCTGTTTCTACCAATAATCAATATTGTCTGGCTTATTCCCTAAAATACCATCAATTCTCGCCATGACATCATCTGTCAAAAGAGGAACCACTTCTAAGGCCTTTAGGTTCTCTTCCAATTGACTCGTCTTAGAAGCGCCTAGAATGACAGTGCTCACATTAGGATTCTTTGCACACCATGCAACCGCCAACTTTGCCATACTCGTACCCAAATCATCTGCAACTCCCTGCAATGCAATACATTTCTCAATTCGACCAGGCTTTAATACCTTCTTCTTTAGCCATGCAAATCCTTCTAGGTTTAGGCGAGAGTCCTCGGGAATCCCATTGTTGTACTTACCTGTTAAAATCCCTGATGCCAGTGGAGACCAGATCGTTGTTCCCAATCCCATATCAAACAAAGGCAGGAGGTCATATTCCAATCGATAGCGATGGAACATATTGTATTGGGGCTGTTCCATAGTTGGAGGAGTGAGATTGTACTTAGCCGCGATATAGTGCGCCTTCATGATTTGCGTACCCATCCACTCAGATGTCCCCCAATAGAGAATTTTGCCCTGCTTAATGAGCGTATCCATTGCCCGAACCGTCTCCTCAATAGGCGTTTCAGGATCAGGCCGATGGCAGAAATATAGGTCTAAATAGTCTACGCGCAATCGTTTGAGGGCAGCATGACAAGCCTCCATTACATGCTTGCGACTCAAGCCGATCTGATTTGGGCGCTTGCCTCCCCAAAACACCTTACTGGATACCACATATGTATCTCGTTTCCACCCCAATTTGTGTATGATATCGCCCATCAGGGTTTCAGAAGCTCCACGAGAATAAATCTCAGCATTGTCAAAGAAATTAATCCCATTGTCATATGCCATTTTCATACATTCCACCGCAGTTCCATCCTCTACCTGTTTTGCAAATGTTATCCATGACCCAAAGGAAAGCAAGCTAACCTGTAAGCCTGAATTGCCTAGTCTTCTATATTCCATAAAGTTTGTCTAAGGTTAAGTGAAATCTATAATAGGGAAATATACATATAGACAAATGTACTTCCTTTTTGTTTAAGATGAAGATGTTTAGACAAATGCCAAGTATCGTCAAAAGACGTTGAGCCCCCTAACTCAATACAAATATCTGTAATAGCGCAAACCCATCCATCATCAACGCAATACCTGCATGGATAAAAACCCCTCCCATAACGTTTCGACTATGGAGCGCAATAACCCCTAGAATATACCCACCAAAAATCGAACTAACCGTCTCAGCCCAAGGCTTAGCAAAATGGCGAGAGGCATACACAACCGTCATAGGCAAAACGGCTCCTTTCCCTAAAATACCTGCCATTCCAATTACCATAAAACCTCGAAACATCAACTCGGTCCACATAAAGTCAAGGCCATAAAGCGGCTCATATATCGCATAGCAAGTGGAAGGGTTCCAATTAGGGATTTGCTCGACGTAGTGGAATTTGAGGGTTGGGTAGTACGAGCGGAATTGTTCCATAAAGGAAGCTGCAAAAACAATGATAGCCATCAATCCCAATATTGTCGCATAGGGTTTCCAATCAAATCCTTTGAAGCCTAGTCCGTAGAAAGACTGTTGTTGTTTGTCATATATATACCAAAAGATTAGCAAAGGAATCCCGATCGCAAAGGCACTTCCTAACGTCCCTGCACATCGTCGAATCCAATAATGCTCATAGGCATTCGTAAGCCCCAGATTTTGAACCGCCCAATCATAATAGTAGAATCCTCCGTCAAACCCCAGTATAAGGATGATGACGCTCGTCCGAATCCAAAAATCCCTATCCCGAAAAATCTTCCACTCATCATGAAAGAACGCATAGGCAAGAATTGTGAGCATATAAGGAACACCATAGAAGAGCATATAAGCCAATAATCCCCATTCGGTTCGGAAGTATGGGCGAATCACCCAATCCGTTTCGAAATTGAGCATATAATTCCCCACAATCATCCCTGTCAGCATCAGCCCAACCGTTATATAATAACCAGGATGATATTCTGAACGAATATGCTCTTGCAGGTATTGAAGGATTTTTTTCATAAATTTAGCCTTTTAGTTGCGCGACCATCAGCCCCCACAATATTACAGATTTAAAGCAGTACTTCCATGCGTTCTATCCTGACCATTGTCATTCCTGCGTACAATGAAGCCGAATCCCTCCCCCTCTTCTTACCCAAAGTTCTCGAACATTGTCAAGCATCCAACTATCAATTAATCATCATCAATGATGCATCAACCGATGCGACTCCTGACATCCTCAATGCACACACCCACCATTCCTTCTTTACATGCATACATCACCCTGCCAATAAAGGATATGGAGGAGCCATCAAAACAGGGATTCAGGCGGCGCAAACACCTTATGTCATCACCATTGATGCAGACGGGCAACATAACTTAGAGGATGTCGATAAAATCTTAAGGTTTATCCAACAACAACAAGCTGATATTGTCATCGGTGCCCGACCTCGAAAGGCCGAAACGAGCTGGTTTCGAGCCATTGGGAAGTATTTATTGCACAATATCACCCGTTTGTTGTTGCCTATCACTATAGACGACATCAATTCGGGGATGAAACTCTACCGCACAGAATTAGCCCAAGTCTATATACATCACTGCCCAGACGGTATGCCCTTTAGTGATAGTATGGGGATTGTATTCACCATGGAAGGGAAAAAAGTCGCCGAATTTCCCATCACAATTAATCCTAGGCTTGCAGGCGAGAGCACCATCAATCTTACAACCGCCATCCGAACATTTAACAATTCTCTTAAATTTACGTGGAAGTATCGCCCTTTCAACCTAGTAATAGGTGTAGGCGTTCTCCTTACAATTGTCATCGGAGGTATATGGACTTTGCTCCAATTATTAGCGTAAGCCCTAGGCTCCCTTCGAACCAAACCACTCTACCAAAAGCGGGCATAAGGCCTTATCAACAGGGAAGGTAAAGTCATCTGGTGTTAAGCTATCAACCTCTACCCATCTGAACACCTGCTGGTTGTTTTCCATTGTAGGGAAATCGAATGGCTTATGCGTAATGGTCACATTCAATTCTTCTAACAATTCGATTTCGTAATACACCGAAAGCAATTGATCACTTTTGCGCATCCCTGAGATTTGTAAAAAGGGATTAATGTACAATAACTTCTTTACACGAATCTTCACATTAGCTTCCTCCATAAACTCGCGTATCAAACAATCTTCCAATCCCTCGCCTAGTTCTAACCCTCCACCAGGGAATTTCGCCATGAGCTTTCCCCCTCGTATTTCATCGGTCATTAACGCTTTTCCATCTACTACACAGACCCCGTAGGCCCTCACATTAAATCGGTTAAGTTGCATATATCGTCTCTATAAAGAATAAAAAAACCTCATGCTTATCCATGAGAATTTACCATTCGAATTTATAATAATTCGTTTATCTTTGTTACAAAAGCAATACAAAAACATGAAGATATTCCGTACTTTCTTATTCTGCCTACTTACATATCTGATATGTATTCCGCAGATACAAGCGCAAGATGATCCGCCAGAACCTGTCGCTCCCAAGAAAACCTCCAATATTGGGCAAAAGCGAGTATTAGGGATTGTATTCAATAGAGGATTCGTTATGCAAGGCAGCAAAGATGCCAGTACGCCTATCTCTGGCGGGCGTTCAGGAACGTCCTTTCTTGGTTTTAACTATAACGTAGAGTTAGGAGATCGATTTGGTTTCCGTATACAGCCTGGGTTCTCTTGGGTAAAATATAGCTATCAACAAGTTGATACAAAGACTTTCCCGAGCACACTAGACACACTTGACTATGAAAAGCATCGTCTATCTTTCGCAGAAGTACCCATAGGAGTCTACCTAAACTTAACCCTGTCTGATGATAATAAACCCCAATTGTTTGTAGAAGGAGGTGGGTTTATTGGGTATATGACAGGGGCTATTCTCAAAACAAAAGGCCAAATTGATGTAGGGGAATTAGATCAAACAATCATCAATAAGGTAAGAGATACCAAAGACTTTGAAAGACTACGATATGGAGTATACGGGAAGTTAGGGTATAAATGGATTGCGATTCATTTCACCTATCGCCTATCCGATGTATTCACCGAATTTGCCACGGACGTTGATGGTAACAACACCACAGTCCGAAACCCCACAATCCCTCCCATGGAGATTGGGGTGAGTTTCAGGATATTCAATTGATTTTCCATACAATACTATACCAAAAGGGCTATTGGAACACATCCAATAGCCCTTTTGGTATCATATATCTGTTACATTGATCCTCCTTAGTCCGCATCGAACCTTAGTATCCTATAGATATTGTGCCAATCCGTACGTCTTGCTACACATTCAGGGATGAAAAGGTAGCCAATCATTAATTTTATAACAAAGATATTTTCAGAGATCTATTCAAACATTTATTTTATTAGAACATTATTTTTAGAGGGATATATAAACAAAAGTTTCATTGTAACTCTTTTTCTATAATAATATTAAAACTTTTGTTTTATACATACTCATATTCTAGAGTGCTAATAAAACTTTTATTTATATCCTATTATATTTCTAGAGTATTATTCAAATATATATTTTTATACTACTCTATAAAATGAGGGCAATAAAAACTTTTATTTTATATATTCTCTATTTATTGAGTACTAATAAAACAAATGTTTTATCATCTATACTTTTAATGAGTAGCTACAAAACGATTGTTTTTATTTAAATACTTTTTTAGCGTTTTATAAAAACGTAAGTTTTAATACCATTTAAGAAGTGTATGAGGCAAAAAACATCCTTTTAGCCTCAAATTAATGACAGGCATACGAATAGTTATATAGAAATATAGGGGGGCTTATCTATGAACAAGATGCTAGGCACTACTCTCTCACAATAAACAGCTTCTTCCCATTCCTTTGCATCATCAATGCCCCTTCAACATCAGGCTTATCCTCCTGCTTTTGATTGATGTATGTATATAAGCATAAAGGATGTCTTACCTCCACATCAAACTGGTCAGCAGTTAATTCGGCAAAATACTTTGTGAGGCTTTCATCATAATCAACACACAAAAACAGGGAGATAGCAGAATTCTGTACTAAGTTCACCTTCAAACCCGATTTGTACACATAAGCAAAAACCTCATTAATCATTCGCTCATCCATAAACGAAAAGTCTTTGGATGCTAAACGCAAACAACATTGGTTCTTCTTTACAATATAAGCAGGCAAATTCTTATCATCGGGTCTACTTGAAATACAGGTTCCAGGCAGATTTACATCCTTAAAGCACTTGACATATAGAGGAATGCCCTTCGAAAAAAGGGGCTTAATTGTCTTCGGGTGAATAACCGATGCCCCATAAAAGGTCATCTCTACTGCTTGGTCATACGACAAATAATCAAACTTCTCAGCATCAGGTTTAATGCGTGGATCCGCACTCAGAATCCCTCTTACCTCTTTCCATACAGTCACTCGATTTGCATCTAAACAATGTGCCAAAATAGCTGCTGTATAATCCGATCCTTCTCGACCAAGGGTAGTTGTATCTCCATAAGGCGTAGAAGCAATATAACCTTGGGTAATGAGGATTCGGCCTGTACGAGCTCGTTCCCCAACCGCTTGCTTCACCGTTTCGCTTGTTTTTGACCAGATCACCTTTGCTCGCCCGTAGCTCGCATCTGTCTTGATCAGCTTTCTCGCATCCAACCAATGACAATCCTCATGTAGGGTTTTGACGTAGGCCGCCACAAGGGTGGTTGAAAGGAGTTCGCCATAAGCAACTAGCTTATCTTGAATAGGAACAGGCAGGTAGCCAAGCAACAATCCCCCTTCCATAATCTGATCAATCTCCACAAAATACCCACTAAGTTGTTCTACCACATCTCCAGCTTGCTCTCCAAACAAACCTTCCGCTGTTTCTACATGCTTTCGAATAATCAATCGGAGTTGGTCACGGGCTTCTTCCTCCTGCTTCGCAACGACAAGTTTCCCTAGTTTCTCCAAGGCATTCGTCATTTTCCCCATAGCAGAGACCACCACAGCAATAGGCTCATTCGTATGCGCAATCATAATCTGCGCGACATTTCTGATACGATCGGGAGAATTAACAGAGGCTCCCCCAAATTTCATGACATGCATAATACCCAAGTTTCTTTTGGGGGATAAAGATAAGGGGCATTCCTTCTCAAACCTAAAAAAGTCCCAACAGGATGATTACCTGTTGAGACTTTCCAAATATTAACATAACTATCACGAATAGACTGACTGCGATTTATGTGTCTGTATGTTGAAGCAGCTCAAGGAGTTCATCTGCTTTCTTTTTATATACCCCTGACATCCCGCTCAGCCGTTTTAACTCGGCCCTAGCAGAATCGACCTGGTCTTCTTTCAAATAGGTCAATGCCGTATACCAATGTGCTTGGGTGAGGAACAATTCATTTCCTTGGTCAATCAGAACCTTAAAGGATGATAAAGCCTCCAGCTCTTCATCCAATACCATATGGCATATCCCAATATAAAGATACAATTCTACTTGCGAAGAATCTCCTGCAAGAATCTCGTTTAATCCCTCCAATGATTCGCGGTATTCTTCCCGTTCATATTTGCCCAATGCCTCACGTAAAGCGAAGGTCACAGAATCAGAGTCCGAACGAGTAAATGCCCTAGCCTCATAGGGGCTAAAATATTCGGCATAGTATTCCTGATTACTTTTGGGTTGTATCAGTTCCCATATTGTCGCAACTGACAACACTAATAATAATAATACCGCCGCTAGCTTAAAATAGTACGATTGAAAAAAAGGCAAGGAGTTACGAGAACGCTCTTCTTGTTTCTTGAAGGTATTCCATGACTCATCCAAGGTCTGCTTTAACGCATGTACATTTTTATCCTGAATGACAGTCTCTAATGTTTGATGAAGCTCCACCTCTTCCCTGAAAGAAGGATTTTCTTGCATCCTCTTTTCAAAGTCGAGCTTTTCTTCTTGATTCAATAACCCTCTCAGGTAGCGCTCTATTTGTTCAAATAATTGCTCTTGATTTTCCATATCCAATTCCCAAAGCACAGTATTCATCACTGAATTAAGGTTATAACAAAAGGGTATTAATTTTTTAATTCCTCATACAAATCGTCTTGCCTGATGATATCTAATAAGTATTTCTTACAGATAAACTTCCGCTTCTTGGCATACTGAGTGCTCTTGTATCCCATGAGTTTTGCAATCTCTTGCATACTCTTACGGTCAAAAAACAAACGTAGTACTTTCTGACAATCCTTTCCTAACTCTCGAAACTTGCTCATAAAAAATGAGTACTGTTCCTGTTCCACAATGGTGGCTTCCAGATCGTCTTCATATATATATACCGTATCTTGATGAATTGTTACCCCATCTGCTTTTTTTCTTCGTAATTGTTTTAACCAAAGATTCTTACAAATTGCATATAAGAATGTATACAAAGAGCTTGTAAGGGTAAGTTGCTTAGATACAGCTTTTCGATAAAGTACTACAATAGCCTCTTGAAAGATATCTCGGGCGTCCTCTTCAGTCCCGCTATTTGACTGAATAAACCGTTTGATACTCCCGAAGTATTCGGTGTATAAAGCGGTTATGATTGTACTATCCCCGTTTATGATACCCTTAACGTAAGTATCATCAGAATACGTAGTGGGCCTCGTCGGCATATTAGACTCTAACTATCTGTGGTACTGGCTTTGTCTCGCTTCGCAATATACGAAAATATAATTGCTAGCTGAAACTATCTTAGGCCTTGTAAAGCCCACTTGTTTCTACAATTAGGGTGTTCTATGAAAGGATTTTATGAGGTTCCCCCCTCTATTACAAACGATTAATCTATAGTGTTGACTTCATGTGATGTAAGTGTATATATGTATACTAAAAAACTCTTATTGTATGTAACCATTGTCCATAATAGGTTTTCTGCTTTCAACTCTTTGGTTTTAAGACCCCCAATAAACCAGATACGTCACTTTTCCAGCATATTTTTCATTACCTAATCTTATTCATATTCAGACATTTATTGTGAAACAGGATTTTTATTTCTACATTTGCGGCGACTCGGTAAAACCGAGCGGAAAGGAGAACAAAGTTAATGATCGACGAAACTAATAACATTAACACATCAGAAGAGATTTCCACAGAAAATGTAGTGGAAGAAACAACAGCAGATGTTGAAAAAACTGTACACGAGCTTGCGACTACAGCTGAAGAAGCTGTAATGTCCATTAGTAATGACGAAGAGGATGACTTTGATTGGGAGGAAGAAGAAAGCGGATACTCTGCGAGTGAAAGAGCTCGCTTGACTGCTCTTTATGATAGCACTTTGAAGCGATTTGAAGCAAATGAAATCGTAACAGGTACTGTTGTAAGTATTGGAGATAAAGAGGTAATCTTGAACATTGGCTTCAAGTCTGAAGGAATTGTAGCAGCATCCGAATTCAGAGATACTCCTGGTTTAAAACCTGGTGATGAGGTAGAGGTATTCATTGAGAGTGTTGAAGACCAAGACGGTCAATTGATTCTTTCTCGTAAGCGTGCGAAAAGCTTGCGCTCTTGGGAGAATATCAATGCCGCATTGGAAGATGACCGTATCCTTGTTGGAGAAATTCGTAGAAGAACCAAAGGAGGATTCGTTGTTGATATCTCAGGAATTGAAGCATTCTTGCCTGGATCACAAATTGACGTTAAGCCTGTTCGAGATTTCGATGCTTTCGTAGGACGAACCATGGAGTTCAAAGTGGTAAAAATCAACCACGCTTACGAAAACGTAGTTGTTTCGCACAAAGTCTTAATTGAAGAGAAGCTAGAGGAGCAAAGAAAAGAAATCCTCAAGAACCTTGAGAAAGGTCAAGTACTAGAAGGTACAGTTAAGAATATGACCAACTTCGGTGTGTTCATTGATCTTGGTGGCGTTGATGGTCTATTGCATATTACAGACATCTCTTGGGGACGAATCAATCACCCAGAAGAATTGCTTAAGCTTGATCAAAAAGTCAATGTCGTTGTGCTTGACTTTGATGATGAGAAGAAGCGTATCAGCTTGGGTATGAAGCAGCTTACGCCTCATCCATGGGATTCTGTTACAGAAACACTTCAAGAAGGATCTGTCGTAGAAGGTAAGGTTGTGACAGTCGCTGAGTATGGTATCTTCCTTGAAATCGTTCCTGGTGTAGAAGGCTTGATTCACACAAGTGAAATGTCTTGGTCTAACCACATCAAGAATCCGTCTGAAATGTATCGTGTAGGGGATAAACTCCAAGCAGTTGTCCTTAATATCGATCGTGATGACAGAAAGATGTCGCTTGGATTGAAGCAGCTTAAGTCTGATCCATGGTCTTATGTAACAACTAAGTACCCCGTAAATTCTGTCCATAAAGGATTGGTAAAGAATATGACCAACTACGGTCTATTCGTCGAATTGGAAGAAGGAGTTGATGGTCTTGTACACATCTCTGACTTGTCTTGGACGAAGAAATTCAACCACCCATCTGAGTATGTTCGTTTGGAACAACAACTAGAAGTAGTTGTATTGGAAATTGACCTTGAAAATAGAAGACTTCGATTGGGACACAAGCAGCTTACAGAAGATGTTTGGGAAACATTCGCAACAATCTTCACCGTTGGAACCAAGCACAAAGGAACGATTAAACATCTCGATTCTCGTGGTGGTGCAACAGTAGAGGTTGAGTATGGTCTAGAAGGTACAGTTCCTCCAAAGCATATGCGTACAGCTCCTGGAGAGAGAAAACCATCTGTAGATGATACAATCGACTTGATCGTTATCGAATTCCATAAAGAAGCCAAAAAGCTTGTATTCTCTCACTCTAAGACTTGGAAAGTCGATGAGAAGAAGCGCAAGAAGAAGCAAACAACAAAAATCAATAACGGACCTAATGTTTCTACTACGTTAGGTGAATTTGATGAGTTGGCGAAGCTTAAGGCACAAATGGAAGAAAAAGAAAAAGCAGAAAAGCTAGAGCAAATTCGAAAGTATGAAGCGAGAATGCGTAAAGCTGTATCGCAAGATGATAAAAAAGAAGAGTAATACAATCGAATATTCATCGGCTTTTTAATAGCATAACAATGGCCTTCCCACTCTTGGGGAGGCCATTCTGTTTTATAATATACCCAAGCAAATGAGTCAAGCATAGCAGAAAACGTTCAACAAAGCACTATACTTATCTTGAAAATCAGTACTCTACCCGACGATTTTTGAGAATCCTCTACTTCTAGCCCAAACAGCCTCTAAAAGGTTATACCAGGCTCTTTTGATCCCCTTCTTTAAGTATTTTCTCAAGAGGTTTATCCCCCTTCTA
>Ga0163111_10000063_pt1 | contig 59613 bp, 57 predicted proteins | sample CRUFie1St18metaG_FD_109645 | JGI IMG/M metagenome (GOLD analysis project Ga0163111, IMG submission 109645) | Marine microbial communities from the Costa Rica Dome - CRUD Field 142mm St18 metaG | ecosystem: Environmental > Aquatic > Marine > Oceanic > Photic zone | place: Costa Rica: the Eastern...
CTGAAAAACATTTCGGACACTTTTTTACAATTCATTTCGTACAAATAAATACTTCCCTCGCTAATGCAATACCATAAACGATTACAACACTCTTCAGCGACCCACAATTTACCATTATGCCGAAAGCTCAGAGAGCAAAGAATCAAAGATAGTATAACACAAAACTGCCCCACAATCTATTAATTTTTATTAATAATTTGTTACACGCCTGAATTTTATTTTAGGCCATAGCCCACAAAAACACCCACCCCTTTATCCCATCCCTTGAGGGAGGGGCAACGTAATCTTAACTTTCAGCTTTAGCTGATAAGTTAGATTAGTGGGGTGGGTAAATTACAAAGCCTTTAAAAAATCTATATCTACATCACCACAATTGAAAACCAGCAGATAAAGCACTATATATAATATATGTTCAAAAAATCCCGTTACCCCGTACTTTACTTGCGTGATATTACTATGTTTCCTGGCATTATTATGCCTTTATATGTTGGGCGTAAAAAATCTGTAAATGCTATTAAGGAAGCGATTGAAAAGGATAAGACTTTATTGGTCCTTACTCAAAAAGATCCAGATGTTAACAATCCAACGCAAAGTATGCTTTATAGGGATGGATGTATTGTTAAAATAATACAGCATGTTACAACTCCAGAAGGCACAATAAAGCTATTGGTAGAAGGGATAAAAAAAGCTCACATTACTAAATTTCACGATAATGAAGAAGTATCCCATGCAGAATTTAAAACAATTAGTGATAAATATGGCGATTCAATAGAAGAGCAAAGTTTAACCAGAACAGCATTAAAACAATTTGAAATTTTTGCTCATTTAAATAAACGTGTAATACCAGAATCTATAGCTGGATTAAAAGCACATGTAGATGGCGCAAAAATAGCTGATGCACTTGCTGGGTACTTACCTTTATCTATACCGGCAAAACAAGATTTATTAAAAACTGTGAATGTCAATGAACGTTTGCAAAAGGTAATTGAAATATTAGAAAATGAGATAATTATTTTTAATACTGAATCTAAAATTCAAAAGAAAGTTAGCAATAAAATGGCTAAATCACAGCGTGATTACTACTTACGTGAACAACTAGAGCAAATTAAAAAAGAACTTGGCGAGGATAAAGAGGAAGAAAATGAATTTAAAGAGCTAGAAGCTAAAATTAAAAAAGCCAAATTAAGCAAAGAGGCTAAAGAAAAAACCGCTGCCGAATTTAAAAAGATTAAAAAGATGCCTCCTATGTCATCAGAGAGTACAGTTATCCGCAACTACCTAGATTGGATGCTAGACTTACCATGGGGTAAAAATAATAAGATTAAGGAAGATCTTAAACGCGCTGAAGATATATTAAACAAAGATCATTACGGGCTAGAAAAAGTAAAAGAGCGCATTTTAGAATATCTAGCCGTAAGCAAGCGCAATAAAAATTTTAAAGGCCCTATTTTATGCTTAGTTGGCCCGCCGGGTGTTGGTAAAACTAGCTTAGGTAAATCTATAGCCAAAGCCACAGGGCGCGGGTTTGTAAGGATGTCTTTAGGTGGCGTTAGGGATGAAAACGAGATAAGAGGCCATCGCCGTACTTACATAGGCTCTATGCCGGGTAAAATTTTGCAAAACTTAAAAAAGGTGAAATCTAATAACCCAGTGTTTATGCTAGATGAAATAGACAAAATGGGTATGGATTATCGTGGTGACCCGGCAAGTGCCATGCTAGAGGTGCTAGACCCAGAACAAAATAATAAATTTAATGACCATTACCTAGAGGTAGATTATGACTTATCTGAGGTAATGTTTGTAGCAACTGCAAACAGTATGGATATGCCGCGGCCATTGTTGGATAGAATGGAGGTAATAAATATTTCTGGCTATACAGACGAAGAAAAATACCACATCACCAAGCAGCATATACTGCCAACTTTATTTAAAGAGCATGCAGTAAAAGCTAGCGAGCTTAGTATCAATAAAAATGCAATTATGGATTTAATCCATTACTACACGCGTGAGGCTGGTGTGCGTAACTTAAAGCGTGAGCTTGCTAATATAATACGTAAATCTATCCGCAAACTGGAGGGGGATACTAAAAAAATCTCCATCACTACTAAAAACCTTAAGGAGTTTGCTGGTATTCGTAAATATACCCATGGTGAAAAGGAAGATGATAATCTAGTAGGTATCACTAACGGTTTGGCATACACCCAAGTAGGCGGTGATATTTTACAAATTGAAGCTGTAAAAATACCAGGTAAAGGTAAAACCAAAGTTACCGGCAAGCTAGGCGATGTTATGCAAGAGAGCGTCCAAGCAGCTGAGAGCTATGTACGCAGCCAGTGTTTGGAGTATGGTATTACTCCACCTGATTATCAAAATAAAGATATTCACATCCACGTGCCAGAGGGCGCAACCCCAAAAGATGGCCCAAGTGCTGGTGTAGCAATGTGCGTAAGTATTGTAAGCGTATTAACTGATATACCAGTTAAAAAAGATGTAGCCATGACAGGCGAAATTACCCTACGTGGCCGAGTACTACCGATAGGTGGATTGAAAGAAAAACTACTAGGTGCATTACGCGCAGATATCAAAAGCGTGTTAATACCAAAAGATAATGTAAAAGATTTGGAGGAAATACCAGATAATATTAAAAATAACCTGGAGATTATACCAATTACCCATGCGGTAGAGGCACTGCAAGCTGCACTTGTTACAATGCCAGAGAAAAAGGAATGGGATGAAGATGCCAAGATACCTAAGCTAGATGATGACACTCAAGATAATGAGGCGAGAGTAACCCACTAATGCGTTTACTAATCTCCCGCCATGGTAATACTTTTAATGCTAATACAAAACCAGTATGGACAGGCAGCAGTAATGATTTACCCCTTGTAGCTAAAGGCATAGAGCAAGCCACTAAACTAGGTGAGTACTTAAAGGCTAATGACATAAAACCAGCAGCTGTATATGCCAGTAATTTGCAACGTACATATAATTATGCTGCCCAAGCTCTAAAGGTAGCAGAGTTAAATAATGATATAATCAAAACCAAAGCGTTGGATGAGATTGATTATGGCAGCTGGACAGGGTTAACAGATAAGCAAGTAATAGATAAATATGGCCAACAACACTTACTTAACTGGCGCAATAAAAGCATCTTCCCTCCTGCTCCACAATGGGATGAGAACGAGCTACAAGTAAAACAACGCATAGCTAATTTTATTGATTACCTTAAAAATAAGCATAACCCAAATGATACCATCTTAATTATCACCAGCAACGGTATTATCCGCTATTTTTTACAAACAGTACCCAATAAGTTTGAGGAGCTTGTTAGCCAAAATAATATCTCCATCAAAACAGGTAATATTAGCCAAATTGATATTGGCGATATTAACACTCTAGAAGTATGGAATCAAACTCCATCTAGCACTTTATAGCAAGCATCTATAACTTGCTGTAGTTCACTAACCGTAATTATAAATGGTGGGGTTATATAAACCACATTACCAAACGGGCGCAGCCATACCCCCTGCTCTACTAGTTTAGTACGTAATTCAAAAAACAAATTGCCGCTATATAGCTCTATCACACCTACTGCACCACGTACACGAATAGTTTTTACACTATCTAACTTTCTAAATTTTTTAAGCTCTGTATGTAATTGCTGCTCAATATTTGCTACTTGGTTTAATACATTTTGCTGTGCAAAAATATCCAAGCTTGAATTAGCTGCTGCACATGCTAGTGGGTTACCCATATATGTTGGGCCGTGCATAAAGCATTTATATAAATCTTTATCATAAAATGCCTCAAATATATGCTTACCAGCTAAGGTAGCGGCGGATGTACACATTCCCGCGGTTAATGCTTTACCTAGGCATATTATATCTGGCGTTATGCCTACCTCGTCACAGGCAAACATATATCCAGTGCGGCCAAAACCGGTTGCTACCTCATCTGTTATAAATAATATATCATGCTGCTTACATAATTTATAAATTTCAGCCACCACATCTGAGCTATGAAACCGCATGCCGCCAGCACCTTGCATTAATGGCTCTAATATAAGCGCGGCTGTTTGTTTAGATATTGCAGCTAGAGTATCTTTAAACTCAGCAAATTCTAGCTCATCACGTGGTAAGCTAACTATAAACTGCTTGGGCACATGGTGGCTAAATGGGCCATCGCTATGCATGGCCGAGCTTACCGACATTGCACCCATAGTATCGCCATGGTAGCCATTTTTAAAACATATAATTTTATTTTTAGCAGTATTACCTTTGTTATGCCAATACTGCACGGCCATTTTTAATGCCACCTCTACCGCGGTAGAGCCGCTATCGCTAAAAAAGCACCTATCTTGCTTGGTTAATTTACATAGCCTAGTTGCTAACTCATAGGCTGGTTTATTAGCAAGCCCAGCAAACATTACATGGCTTAGTTGCGCAGCTTGTGTTTGCATGGCTTTAACAATATGCGGGTGGTTATACCCATGACATGCCGCCCACCAGCTGGAGGTACCATCTATTAGTTTAGTGCCATCTTCTAGCTCTATAGTGCATTTATCAGTAGTTTTAACCGCTAGCTGCTTAGTACCCCATTGCATTTGAGTATAGGGCAGCCATACATTATCTATATTATTATCTACCCAGATCATATTGTTTTGCATTTATTTGTGAGTTTGCACCGCTAATTATATCAGCCATTAATTTTGCGCTACCTAGGCAGAGCGTCCACCCCAGCATGCCTTGGCCACAATTAAGGTATAAATTACTATATTTAGTGGCACTTATAATAGGTACACTGCTTGGAGTTTGCGGGCGTAGACCTGCCCATAAATCAATATCGCTAGCATTATAGCAATGGCCAAAATCTTGCGCGGCACTGTTAATTACATGCTCACAGCGTTTAGTATGGATATCCATATTATACCCCACTAATTGCGCTATACCGGCTACACGCATATTATTGCCCATTTTGGTATAAACAATCTTTTTATCATTATCTGTAATGCTAGTTTTAGGTGCCTGGGTGGTAGCTTTTGCAGTTAGGCTGTACCCCTTCATCGGGTAGATTGGTACGCTTATACCTACTTGCTTAGCAATAAAACGGGTGGGGCTGCCTGCACATATTATATAATTATCGGCTGGGATATCAGCTACTACCACCTTGCTATTATTAGCCTTTATTGAGATATTTTTATTATAAATAAACTCTACCCCTGATTGCTTACATATATCAGCTAATTGAGTAGTAAATTTGTATGCATCACCAGATTCATCAAGTGGCGAGTATATGGCACCGATTATCTCATTTTGTAATGGTTTTAGCGCTGGCTCTTGCTTTACCGCCTGCGCTGGAGTTAAAGCCTGTTGATTACAACCATATTTATTTTGCGTATGGCTATGTTTTATAGCTGTATCTAAATCTTTTTGTTTACGATAAATTTGTATTTTACCATTTTGTAGATAATCAAAATTTATAGTATGCTCTTTTAACAACTCATGCATTAACTGGCGTGAGTATAAACCAAGCTTTAATATAGCTTTATTGTTAGCATCGTGCTTACTAGGGCGGCAATTATTTATAAAACTAAGGAGCCATTTATAAAAACCAATATCTGCATTTAATTTGATAGAAAAGCTTTTATCCAAACCTAATAACAGCTTTGGCATGCGTGATATAATACATGGGCCAGCTAATGGATTAGAGTAGCTATAACTTAACTGCCCACCATTTGCATTACTGGTAATTTGCGCCGGGGCGGCCTCTTTATCCACCATTACTACCTTATGCCCTGCTTTTGCCAAGTAATAAGCAGATGTTACACCTACAAGGCCTGCACCTATTATACAGATTTTCATTAGCATAATTATATAGTAATTAGTGTATATGCGTATAGTTAATATTTGCTACAATACAGGCCTTGGCGGGTTGGAGAGTGTATTTAAGGATACAACTGATTTTTTACAACAAGCCGGGCATGAGGTGCTATGCGTATTACCCCCTAATGCGCTATTATTAGATAATATTAACGCACCAACCATTACTAACCGTGTACTAAATTATAAAAGCTTTATAAAACAAAAAATATGCGGCTTTACCCTGCATAGGCAACTACTTGATTTTAAGCCAGATATTATAATTACCCATAATGGTCGCATGGCTAAGTTTATAAACAGTATTGCACCTGTTAATTGTAAAACCATTGGCTACTGCCATGGTGGTAATATAAAAAAGCTTATCGGGTTAAATTTGCTAATTTGTGTAAATAAGCAATTAGTAAAACAAGCGCAAAACCTAGGCCACAACAATACTATATATTTACCTAACTGGGTTGAAGTGCCAAAAAATATTAATAGGCCACAACGTGATATACCAGTAATTGGTACGTTTAGCAGACTAACTATAGAAAAGGATTTAGCAACTTTTATAGAGGCTATAAAAATACTAAAAAGCAACAATCTTAATTTTAAAGTTAAAATTGCAGGGAATGGACCAGAAATTGATAATCTTAAAGCTCAGGCCAGAGGTTTAGATATAGATTTTGTTGGATGGGTAGCAGATAAAACCAGATATTTTGAGTCTATAGATATATTTTGTCAAACCTCTCTCTCTGAATCTTTTGGTATATCAATGCTAGAAGCTATGGCGTATAAACTACCAGTAGTTGTAACAAAAACTACCGGAGCAAAGCAAATATTAGGTGACAATTATAAACATTTGTGTGAGCTAGGTGATATAGAATCTGTAGCAGGTAATCTAGAAGATATATTATTAAGCAGTACCTTACGTAATAGCTTGGGTAAAAGAATGCATAATATTACACAGCAATTTTGTAAGAACAAAGCTAAGCAAAAACTATTGGATATAATTAATACTAAAATCTAATAGGTCAGCATTATTTTTAATAAACTCTATATTTAACTTAGCCAAACCTTTGTCGTTAATACTGCTTAGCATCACCCCAACTTTTTTGCCCTCGTGCCTTATTTCCTTATGTAAAGCTGGCAAATTATTACCCTGCACTACATAAACCTTGTTACGCACATTACCTCTATAATGGCTGCGTGCTACTGTTTCTTGCCCCATATAACAGCCTTTGTTGTAATCTATAGCATTCATTTGCTCAAAGTTATGCTCCATAATAAAAGATTTTTCATACTCTAAATCTTGTGACTCAACCAAACCATGATTGATACGCAACTTCTCATAAACATGATAAGGCAGCTCCTCACCTTTTGGCTTATCACCATGTATACGAGCTGGCATATTAGGGTTACGCGGATCTCCCCCTATATCATCCATTAAAGCATATATATTATCATCTAGCGCAGTAATATTTACATCACTACCTAGCTTATACATATTTAGCTTTTTTATAAGCAGCTCTATGGTTAGCTTGTAACAATCAAGATAAATATCTCCATCTATCTTGAATATAATGAACTCAAACAAAAACTTACCTTGTGGGGTTAGCATGGTAGCGTATATAGCCCCCTGCTCTAGTTTGTTGATATCATTAGTAATTAGTCCTTGTAAAAACTTGGCAGCATCATTGCCTGTAATTTTAACTAATGCTCTGGTTTTGAGGTGGATATACTTCATAATAAATTCACTCTGAAACAAACTGTAACAGACGCTAACATACTATTAATGCTATATAATAGCTAATGTTACAAAATACTATCAGCAAAAAAGTATGCTTAGATGGCATAGGCCTGCACACCGGGCAGATGGTAAATATGTGCCTTAACCCCGCTGATAAAAACACAGGTATAATTTTTAAGCGTACCGATGTAACCGGGGCCGAAAGTATTATTAATGCAAAATATAATAATGTAACTAAAACTCAGCTTGGTACGGTAATTGCCAATAAGTTTAATGTTGAGGTATCAACGATTGAGCACCTAATGGCAGCCCTTTGGGGTATGCAAATTGACAATGCAATTATTGAGATAGATAATATGGAAGTGCCAATTATGGATGGCAGCTCTGACCCATTTATTAATCTAATTAAACAAGCTGGCATTAAGCAGCAGCAAGCTAAGCGTAGATACTTAAAAGTAAAAAAAGATATTAAAGTTAAATCTGGTGAGGCAGAGGTTGGACTAAAACCGGCTGATAGCTTTAAAATAGATTTAGGTATAGATTTTGCTGATAAGGCAATCGACAAACAAAATATTACCTTAGATTTTGCTAATGATAATTTTATTAATGATTTGTCAAAAGCCCGCACCTTTGGCTTTAAGCATGAGGTAGACTACCTACAATCAATAGGCCTCGCACGCGGTGGCAGCCTAGAAAATGCTATTGTAATTGATGATGGAAAAGTATTAAATAAAGGTGGCTTACGCTTTAATGACGAGTTTGTGCGCCATAAAGCGCTAGATTGTGTGGGTGATTTATACCTTAGTGGTAAACGCATATTAGGCGAGTTTATTGGGCATAAATCTGGCCATAATACTAATAATCTTGTATTACGTGAGATGTTTGATACGCAAGATGCTTTTGAAGAGGTAGAAGCGGCGGCTTAAATAAACTTTGATAAAGCTCCTTCTAATATTTCTAAACTAGCTTTATCAGACATTCTATGATCTCCTGATTTTAGTATACTTAGTTGTACATTATCACCAATAACCTGCTTGGCTATTTGTATAGATAAACCATAAGGCACATCAATATCTTGCATACCGTGTATTAAGTGTACTGGTGGTTTTATATCAATATTATTGTCTAGCAATAAGTGCTTACGCCCATCCTCTATTAATTGCTTAGTAATTGGGTATGGCTCACCATCATCATAACAAGATGGCGCATGGTATACGCCATTATCCTCCAGCTCTTGGCGTTGGCTATCAGTTAGTTCATTATATATCAGCTTTTCAGTAAAATCTGGTGCGGCTGCTATACCTATTAGCGCTTTAATACGCTGTGGCCGTGCTAGTGCAGCTAGTAACATTAACCATCCGCCCATGCTAGAGCCTATAATAACCTGCTTACCTATGCAGATATTATCTAATATAGCCAGGCAGTTATCTAACCATATAGATATGGTACCATCGGTAAATTTACCTTTACTCTGCCCGTGCCCAAAATAATCAAAACGGGTGAACTGGATGTTATTATTTTTACAATACTCCTCTAAATATAAAGCTTTGGTACCCTCCATATCAGACATAAAGCCCCCAAAAAATACTACGCCGTAATTAGTAGTACCAGCATAGTGGTGGTAGACGAGCTTACCTGTATTAGTTTGTAAACAATTTGGCATTAATTAACCCAGCGTAACCTTCTGCGCATAATCCATCGGCACTGCTATATGGCTACTTAGTATAATTATGCTATTATCCTTACATTTAGCATCTATTAGCTCATCTAGCCTATCGCTAGTTGCATTATCTAAGTTATTATACGGCTCATCTAATATCCATATCAACCCTGGGCAGCATACTAGCCTACACAGGGCCACACGCTTTAGTAAACCACTAGATAGCTGGCTACATAAGGTATTTTTATATCGTTCAAGCTCAAAAGTTTTTAGGGCAAACCCTATATATTTTACATCACCACCCAGCTTGGCCCAAAACTCTATATTTTCTAAAACTGTTAGCTCTTTTTTTACAGCTATTTCATGCCCTATATAGCTTATAGATAAATCATCAGCTAATGCATCTTGCAATGGTTTATCTTGCCAGGTTACTATACCATAATCTGCACGGCGTAAGCCTGCCAGCACTTGCAGCAAAGTAGTTTTACCACTACCATTTGGCCCACCAACTACTACTAAGCCCCCCTCTTTTACTTCAAAGTTTAGTTTTTTAAAAACCGGCTGCTCATTGTATTGGCAGCTGATATTGCTTAGTTTTAGCAACTTCTAGCTCTCTACTTTCTTTTTTTTAGAGTCTGGCCCTAATTTACCGCTAATGTTGCCCATCATTTTATCGGCTAAATTGCCAAAGCTGTTTTCGTTTTTATCACCATAATTATTAACATTAGCACTTGGCTTGATAACATTTTTTGGCTGATTTTTAGTAGCATCACGTAGCTCATCTAATAATGATAGCCCAACCATCATCAACATTAATGAGTTATTAGCAGTACCCATACCACGTGCCATTTTTTGTAAGCGTTTGTCTAAATCTTCTGCTAGCTCTAATAGGTAGGCCTCTTCCCCCTCATTACAGCTAACTTTATATTCACGATTATTTATGGTTAATTCCAGTGTTGCCATATTATTTCTGCCCTTTATAAACCAATTACATTTATAATTTTTAACTTTCAAGAATAATATGGCAGTAACATACAAGCAAATGGCGGATTGCATACGAGTTTTATCGGCAGATGCAGTGCAAAAAGCTAACTCTGGCCACCCTGGTATGCCTATGGGCATGGCCGATGTTGCTACTGTTTTATTTAAAGATTTTTTAAAACACAACCCAGCTGACCCTGCTTGGGCTGATAGGGATAGATTTATACTATCAGCCGGCCATGGCAGCATGTTGCTATATAGTTTATTATATTTAACTGGTTATGCAGATATCACCTTAGATGAAATCAAAAATTTTAGGCAGTTACACGCTAAAACTGCTGGCCACCCAGAGTATGGCCACGTAGCAGGCATAGAAACCACTACAGGCCCACTTGGTCAAGGTATTACAAATGCAGTGGGTTTTGCATTGGCAGAAGCGCATCTAAACGCTAAATTTGGTAAAGCCCAAGTAGATCATTATACCTATACAATAGCTGGCGATGGCTGCTTGATGGAGGGCATCAGCCAAGAGGCCATAAGCTTTGCTGGGCATTTAGGTTTAGATAAATTGATAGTATTATTTGATGATAATAGCATCTCTATCGATGGCTCTACTGATATAGCAACAAGTGAGGATCAAACAGCGCGCTTTAAAGCATGCGGCTGGCATGTACAAAATATAGATGGGCATGATTATGAGGCTATAGCTAAGGCAATTAAAGTGGCTAAAGCCCATAAAGGCCAACCAAGCATGATAGCTTGTAAAACTACTATTGGTTTTGGTGCACCTAATAAAGCAGGCACAGCAGGCAGCCACGGCAGCCCACTAGGTGATGAGGAGATACAAGGTTTACGTAACGCACTAGGCTGGCAACATCCGCCTTTTGATATACCAACTGATATATTAGATGCATGGCGTGATTCTGGTGCTAACAGCCAGGCAGAATATGATGCCTACCAAGCTAGGCAATCAGCTGATTTTAAAGCCTATTATAACAATGAATTTAAGCATGATCTAACCGAGCTTAAAAATAAATTTATTGCTGATAAACCAAATATGGCCACGCGTAAATCTAGCCAAAAAGTACTAGAGGAGCTTACGGCCCAAATACCGCAACTAGTAGGTGGTAGTGCAGATTTAACAGGCAGTAACGGTACTATAACTAGCCATACTAAACCAGTTGATAAAAATAATTACGGTAATCGCTATGTGCACTACGGCGTGCGTGAGCATGCCATGGCTGCAATTATGAATGGCATGGCATTACACGGTGGCATTATACCTTACAGCGGCACCTTTTTAGTATTTAGTGATTACTGCCGCCCTAGTATTAGGCTTTCTGCTCTTATGGGTACACGTGTAATTTATGTAATGACACATGATAGCATAGGCCTGGGCGAAGATGGCCCAACCCACCAACCAGTAGAGCATTTAAGTGCCCTACGTGCCATACCTAACCTATATAATTTTAGACCAGCGGATGAAGTAGAAGTAGCCGAATGCTGGGAGCTAGCGCTAAGCCTAGATAAAGCCCCAAGCGTAATGGCACTAACCCGCCAAGGCTTAAAGAGTTTTAGGGATGGTGCTAATGAAAACCTATCAGGCAAAGGCGCATATATAGTAAGTGGCGATGATAATGCAGAAGTAACTATACTAGCCAGCGGTAGCGAGGTTGAAATAGCAATTGAAGCAGCAACTAAACTAGGTAATGCAAAAGTAGTTAGTGTACCGTGTATGGATTTATTTGATGAACAATCAGCAGATTACAAAAAACAAATACTAGGCACAGGCCTACGTGTAGCTATAGAGGCCGGCTTGCAGCAATCATGGGATAAGTATTTACGTGAAGATGATATTTTTATAGGTATGAGCAGCTTTGGTGCCTCCGCCCCTATAAAAGATTTATATGAGCATTTTGGTATAACAGTGGATAATGTAGTTAACCAAGTACAAGCAAAGCTAGACATTAAGCAAGGTCTTTAAAATATAAACACCATTACCATTTGCAATAATATTTAAAAGCCTATAAAAACTGCCTCAAATTTATTTAAAATTTAAAGGTTACTAAATGGCATTAAAAACAGCAGAGGTTGCAAGCGTATTAAAAAAACAACTTAGCAGCTTTAACGATGATATCGATGTAAGCGAGGTTGGTGAGGTTATCAGCATTGGTGATGGCGTAGCTAAGGTATACGGCTTAGATAATGTGCGCTCATCTGAGATGGTAGAGTTTGAAAGTGGCATTAAAGGTATGGCCCTTAACCTGGAAGAGGACAGCGTAGGTATCGTAATCTTTGGTGACGATAAACAAGTTAAGGAGGGCGATAAAGTAAAACGTACCGGTAAAATTGTAAACGTGCCGATTGGTAAAGAGTTACTAGGCCGCGTGGTAGATGCCCTAGGCAACCCTATAGATGGCAAAGGCCCACTAAAAGCTAAAAAATCTGCAAGGCTGGAGACAAAAGCTCCAGGGATTATTGCTCGTAAATCAGTGCATGAGCCAATGCAAACAGGTATTAAAGCTATTGATAGTCTTATTCCTATCGGGCGTGGCCAACGTGAGCTTATAATTGGTGATAGGCAAACTGGTAAATCTACAATTGCGATTGATACTATCATCAACCAAAAATCCACCAATGATGTGGCAGAAAATGATAGCGATAAACTATTTTGTATATATGTAGCTATTGGTCAAAAACGTAGTAGCGTTGCACAAGTTGTAAAACGTTTAGAGGAAGCCGGCGCAATGGAATATACAATTGTTGTTTCTGCATCAGCTTCTGACCCAGCCCCTATGCAGTTTTTAGCGCCATATGCTGGTTGTGCATTTGGTGAATTTTTCCGTGATAACGGTATGCACGGGCTTATTGTTTATGATGATTTGTCAAAACAAGCTGTAGCTTACAGGCAGATGTCATTACTATTACGCAGGCCTCCTGGGCGTGAAGCTTACCCTGGTGATGTATTCTATCTACATAGCCGTTTACTTGAGCGCGCTGCAAAGATGAGTGATGAAGAAGGCGCAGGTAGCTTAACTGCCTTACCGATTATTGAAACCCAAGCAGGTGATGTATCTGCTTATATCCCTACTAACGTAATTTCTATTACTGATGGTCAGATATTTTTAGAAACTGATTTGTTTTATAAAGGCATTCGTCCTGCAGTTAATGTTGGCTTATCTGTATCACGTGTAGGTAGTGCTGCGCAAACAAAAGCGATGAAGCAAGTAGCTGGTACCATCAAGCTAGATTTAGCACAGTTTAGAGAGATGGAAGCATTTGCCCAGTTTGGTAGCGATTTAGACGAATCTACACAAAAGCTACTAGCACGTGGTGGACGCTTAGTTGAGCTATTAAAACAGCCACAATACAGCCCCCTTACCATGCAAGAGCAGGTAGTTGTTATATATGCTGGTGTAAAAGGCTATTTGGATAAAGTTGATACTAATAAAGTTGGCGAATTTGAACAATCTTTACTAAAAGCATTACGTGGAAAGAATAAAAAGCTACTAAGTGATATTGCTAAAAAGCAAAAACTTGATGACAAGCTTGAAGCAAAAATAATAGAAATTATAGAAAGTGTAATTCAACAAGTAAGCTAAAATAATAACAATAATAATATAATTATTGACTAAAGCCCCGTAACGGGGCTTTTTATTTTTGTGGATAATATAGCAAAAAATATAACTATCTTAGGACTAGGCTTTATTGGCAGCTCCATAGCACGTGGGTTAATTGATAAATATAATATTACTGCTTTTGCCCGCAAACAAGATGATGTTGATTATGCCCTAAATAATAAAGTTATTCATCAAGGCTTTACTGATATTACCAAGGCAGTAGTAAATGCTGATATTATAATATTTTGTACTCCACTGGCTACTTATACTAAGCTAGCACAGGCTATAAAACCATATATTAAGCCAAGCACAATTATTACAGATGTTGGCTCTGTTAAAACATCAGCAATGCTAGATTTAGCAAAAGTTTTTGAGTGTAACCCGATAGTACCAGCACACCCAATTGCTGGCAGTGAACAAACAGGAGTTAAGGCCGGCACAGCTAAACTATTTAAAAATAAAAAAGCTATTATTTGTCCATACCCAAAAGCAGATAGCAATGCTACCAAAGTAGTAATACAACTTTGGCAAAATTTAGGCAGCATTACAGAGCAAATGCCTGCAGCAAAGCATGATAGAATATACGCAGTAGTTAGCCATGTACCGCAACTGCTTAGCTATGCTTATAACGGCGCCTTGCAACACAAACGCTTTGCTTTTACTGGTAGTAATGACAAACAATTTAATGAATTTTTACGCCTGGCAAAATCTGATACCAATATGTGGAGTGATATATTTTTAGCTAATAAAAATAATATCTCTGAAGTTTTAGGAGTATTTTTTAAATATTTAAAAAATATCACAATTTTAAATAGCGGTAGCAAAGCTCTAACTCTTGATAAAAACACTAAATCTGCTCAAGCTACGCAAATATACCCAGTTTTGCTTGGTGGTGCATATAAAGTTACACTAAAAGATTATACTAAAAATTATATTATGCAATCTGGCCTTGGTAGTATCCACAGCTCATTATCTAGTCTGAGCAATGAACAACAAACTATTGATATAAAACAATATATTGCTACAGGCTATAGCAGTTTTACCAGTTTTGCTGAGTATAGGTTGCCCTCAGAAACTGTTGCCCAAAATAATGAGGCTATACAGCTACTAAGTGCCCTACTCCATCGCAAAATTTTTGAGATAACAGTAGCTATGGAAGGTGGAGACAAAAAATTGCTGCAGCAAAAACTGCAAGAGATGCAGGTTAATTAGCTTGTGGTAAATCTGGTGTCGGGGCCCACTGATGTTGATAATAACCTTGGTAAGATTTATTATATTCGCTAAGTGCTGAGTTTGGGTTATTATCGTTTTTACCAGCCTTATTTATTTGCTGCCCATTATAATAACTATATATATCATTATATTGCTGCTCACTCTCGCTGTGGCTATACCACCAATCAGCATGTGAGATAGAATTTAAAGTTGTAATTAAGATAGCTGCAGCTAGCAGCTTTTTAGGTAGTTTATTCATTTTGTTCTCTTTATTTTTTAGCCTTTTATAGGCTGCTTGTTCTTAAGGCGGGCGTTTAAACTTTTTTGGCTACCTAGTCAATATATAAAAAATATTTTTTATATAAGTTTAATGTTGGCTAAAATATCATCCCTAATCTGCCTGTAATATTGTAGACGCTGCTCTCTACTGCCAGTGATATCCGCTGGGGATTGGATATCCCATTTTATAATTTCGGCATTACCCAATTGCTTCGCTATATCGTCTAGGTAAATTTCACAATCTTTACTTAGGCAAATAATTTTAGTAAAATTTTGCTGGGTTATATCCATAAAACTTTTCGATTTATGGTTCTTAATATCTATGCCTATCTCTTCCATCACAAAAGCAGCAAAATAATCCAATTCATCGACATTTTGTATACCTGCAGAATAAAACCTAAGGTTAGATAGCTGCATGTTATTTGCAATATATTCAGCCATAGGGCTACGTACGGCATTTAAATTACATAAAAATAATATATTCTGCCGCTTACTCATTTTTACCTCATATACAAGGTTGTAATAAGCGTAAAAAAACTACGCGCTGTTTTAAAATCCATAGATACTTTATCTTGGACTATCTCTAGTATCTTTTCCGCTCCTTCATTATGTATACTACGGCGTGCCATATCTATAGTTTCAATTTTTTCTGGCTGGCCTAGTTTACGTACTTGCTCGTAATTATCATTTAGCAAAAAGTAGTCTTTAATAAGGCGACGCAAGCCTTTTTGTACTAGGTTGAATGATATATTATTATCTTGTGCAGTGTTTACCTGTAAGCGCAGCTTATCATCAGTAACGCTAATAGTTATATCGTAAGGCCCTTGCTTTAGGCTATCTATACTAAAATAATTTTCGGCTAATAAATCATTTACTGCAGTGCGACGCTCTGTAGCAAAGTTTTTTGATAGATTACTATCAGCAAAATCTATACTTTTAATATATTCATCCATTTTTAGCTAGTTCATAGCAATTATGTAACAAGCATGCAATTGTCATAGGCCCTACACCACCTGGTACTGGGGTAATATTTGCAGCTGCTTTGCTGGCACTTTCAAAGTCTACATCGCCTGTTAGTTTATACTTACCGTCAACTTCTATGCGGTTGATGCCTACATCTATAACTGTGCAACCAGGTTTTAGCCAACCACCCTTTACCATATTAGGGCGCCCTACTGCAGATACCACTATATCGGCTTGCTTGCATAACTGCTCAAGATTTTTGGTACGGCTATGGGCAATAGTTACTGTACAACTCTCATTAAGTAGTAAATTAGCCATAGGCTTACCTACAATATTGGAGCGCCCAATTACTAACGCATTTAACCCGCTCAAATTGCCAAGTCTATCTTTTAGCAACATTAAAGAGCCAAGAGGAGTACAAGGCACAACAGCCTGTTGACCTACAAAATTTTTACCTGCATTAGCTATGTGGAACCCATCACAATCTTTATCAGGTGAGATTGCATTTATAATAGCGTCTTCGTCTATATGTTTAGGTAGTGGCAGTTGCACTAATATGCCATGCACAGTAGTATCATTATTTAACTGCTCAATTTGCTGTACTAATTCTGGCTGGCTTATAGTGGCTGGCAGCTTTATAGTATTGGCGGTTATGCCTACCTCGGTAGCTGCCTTATCTTTATTTTTTACATAAACATGACTAGCCGGATCATCCCCCACTAAAATTACAGTTAAACCAATTTGCAGGCCAGATTTGGCAATTTTATGCTTTAGCTCCTGACGTAAATTAGCCGCAAAGGCCTTGCCATCAATTATTTGTGCTGTCATTGAAATAAAAACCTAACTAGCTTTTTTGCTCTTTAAACTATCAAATACACTTAAAGCCTGGGCTACCATACTACCTGCATCGCCTGTATTGGCTGGTAATAATATAGTATTAGATTCTTTAGCTAATTCGCCAAATGCCTCTACGTATTTTTCTGCCACTTTAAGGCCTACAGCATCATTACCGCCTGGCTTTTTAATTGCTTCAGCTACTTTTAAGATAGCCTCTGCATTAGCCTCTGCTACATTTTTAATTGCCTCCGCCTCACCTTGTGCACGGTTAATTTGGTCTAACTTAGCAGCCTCAGAGCGTAAAACTATCTCAGTTTTATCTGCCTCTGCACGGTTTATTTTTGATTGCCTATCACCCTCAGATTCTAAAATTTCTGCACGCTTTTGGCGTTCTGCTGCTACTTGCAGCTCCATCGCTTGTAGTACAGTTTGTGGCGGGTTTATATCTTTAATTTCATAACGCATACATTGTATACCCCAGGTATTACTAGCCTCATTAATTGCTGTTACAATATTTGCATTTAATGTTTCACGCTCTTCAAAAGTTTGATCTAACTTCATTTTACCTATCTCAGCACGCATGGTAGTTTGCGCCAGCTGACTAACCGCTAAATAAGGGTTGGATACACCGTATGATGCAGCTTTAGGATCTACAATACGTACATATAACACCCCATCTATACGCAAGGTTACGTTATCATTAGTTACAGCAGTTTGCTCATGAACATCAACTACTTGCTCTTTAAGGCTATGCTTGTATGCAATCTTTTGCACTATTGGCACTAAAAACGTCATTCCTGGCTCTAGTACTCTATCAAATTTACCAAAGTTTTCTACCACCCAAGCCTCTTGCTGAGGTACTATTTTAATTGTCATCCACAGTGCTGCTACAATTAATACTAAAATTGCTATACCAAATTCCATATTATTTTCCTTTTACTTTTAAAGTTGTTCCTTTTATTTCAATTACTTCCACCTCATCGCCTGCGGTAGCTTTACCTTCTATTAATAAGGCCTTCATAGTGGTGCCACTCCAGCGTACAGTGCCCTTGCCATTTTTATCAAAAGCTTTTTCTACCACAGCTATATCGCCCACTACGTTTTTAACATTACCTTTACCGGTACGCAGACCTTTTAGCCAATTCCATAATACTAGTGCCCATAACGCTGTTGCACCTAAAAAAGCTATGGTTTGCGGCATCCAGCCATCATTAATAATATTTAAATCTAATAATAGCCCAGTAGTTAAAGCACCCAAACCTGTAAATAATAATCCCATTAATGAAAACGCAGCAATATCGGTGATAATTAGTGCTACACCCACTATATACCAAACTAAGGAGTAATATTCTGGTGAAATATCCATGCATTTGTTATAATGGTGCGTGGTTTTATCTCAAGCAAAAAGAATAGTTATTAAAATAGGCTCCAGCCTTGTTGCTAATGGGGGCTCTGATTTGCTGCACGGGTTAGCTGCGGATATAAAAAAGCAAGATTGTGAGTTTATTATAGTAAGCTCTGGCGCAGTAGCACTTGGTAAAACCAAATTATATTTACAAGGCGATTTAAGCTTAGAACAGAAACAAGCAGCCTTTACTACCGGTCAGATAGAGCTTATGCAGCTATATAAGCAAAGCTTTAGTAATATAGGCCAAATTTTATTAACCTTAGAGGATACTGAAAACCGTAGGCGTTACCTTAACTTGCAAAACACTATTGAAAACATGTTGAGCTTGAGCTTAACCCCAATAATAAATGAGAATGACGCAGTATTAACGCAAGAATTGCGCTATGGTGATAATGATAGACTCTCTGCCCGTGTTGCACAAATGGTTGGAGCGGATTACTTGATATTATTATCTGATGTAGATGGATTATATAATAAGGCCCCTACTCTAGATGATGCTAAGCTATTTAAGGTAATTGATAATATTACTGAAATTCACGAAGATGCAGCAGGTGAATCTACCACCAATGTTGGTACTGGCGGTATGCGCACCAAGCTAGATGCTGCTAGGCTGTGTATTAATGCCGGTATAAATTGTATAATTACTAAGGGTGAGGCTAGTATTATTGGTAATTTATTTAATGGTACAGCTAAACATACTTTATTTGCTAGCAAAGTTAACAAGCTAAGCGCCCGTCAAAACTGGATACTTGCAGGTGTAAACCCAAAAGGTACGCTAGTTATTGATAACGGCGCAGCTAACGCATTGCGCAATGGCAATAGCCTACTACCTGCCGGAGTTGCCAATATTACTGGCGAGTTTGAGCGCGGAGACCTACTTGATATCACCTCTATTGATGGTGTTAGTATAGGTAAGGGACTATCTACTTATAATAGTATTGATGCTGGTAAAATATCTGGCAAGCAATCTGCCGATATAGCTAATGTACTAGGCTATAACGGCCGCACGGAGCTAGTGCATGCGGATAATTTGGTGCTAAACTAAAACGGTAATTTAAAGTCACCTGGTAGATTCATACCACCGGTCATATCATTCATTGCGCTGCCAGCCTCTTCATCAGCTTTTGCTTTTGCCTCATTAATAGCAGCTACTATTAAATCCTCTAGCATGTCTTTTTCATCTACATTTATTAGCTCATCATCAATGCTAATTTTGCGTACTACACCTTTACCAGTAATAGTTACCTTAACTAATCCACCACCTGCTTGGCCTTCAAACTCTTTGTTTGCCATTTCATCTTGCATAGCTTGCATCTTTTTTTGCATTTGCTGTGCTTGCTTCATTAATTTGCCAATATTTTGCATGGGTTACCTTTAGTTATTATGAATTTGTGTAATATTATTAATGTTTGCAGCGTTATTATCAAGCGTAGTTTTATTTAAATCTTCTACCTCTACTACTTTGGCGGTATCAAATGCTTTTAGTATATTTGCTACTACTGGTATTTCACTAGCGGCGTTTATCTGGCGCTGCTTAGCATCAATAGCTTGTTGTTTTAGTGTAGATTGCCCTGTTGCTTTAACAATAGTTACCAGCCAATTTTGCCCTGTAAACTCTTTTAACTTGGCTGCAACTTGCCCTACAAACTCTGATGGTAAATTATCAGACAAACTAACCTCTACGGCTGGCGGCTTATAGCTTACCATACTAACATCAGCTTTTAGCCTAGCGTATAGTAATGGCTCAACTTTAAACATCTCCACCATACCAGCAAAGCTAGTAGGTGCAGACTGCGTTGGTACCGACTCAGGCGTAGAGTTACTACCATTTCTGACTTCCGGTTTCTGGCTTCTTGTTTCTGAGCTAAGCTTACTTGGGTCTGGCAGTGTTGTCATATGTGCTAGCCTTATTAGCACCATCTCACCAGCTTGCTTAGGGTTAGGGGCTATATCTACCTCTGCCATACCTTTTAGCAATATTTGCCAGGCGTAGCTAAGCACGCTAATACTAAGTTTACTAGCAAACTCCCCTGCCCTTATTGTGTCATCCTTGGTATAGGTTGCATCATCTAGTTGAGGGGTAATTTTTATACGGGTTACCAGGTGGTTTACCTCTAATAAATCGCGGATAATCTGCTTAGGCTCAGCACTGGTTTTGCAGGCCTCGTTATATAACTTCAATGCTTGCGGTAAATTGGCAGATAGCGCAGCCTCAAATATATGAAATATGCTTTGCTTATCGGCCATACCTATCATCTGGCGTACGGTGGCATCATCCACCTGTATACTGCCCTCACCTTTATTACTATAGGCAATTGCTTGGTCTAACAGGCTTAGGCTATCACGTACGCTGCCTTCACCTGCTGTAACTATCATTTTTAGGGCATCTGCGGATATTTCTATCCCCTCTTTGGCAGCTATATTTTGTAAATGCTCAATTAATTGCTCAGTACTTACCCTTGCTAAATCAAATTTTTGGCAGCGCGAGAGTATAGTAACTGGCACTTTACGCAGCTCAGTAGTGGCAAATATAAATATTACCTTAGATGGAGGCTCCTCCAGAGTTTTTAGCAATGCATTGAACGCATTTTTACTAAGCATATGGACTTCATCAATTATATATACCTTATACTTAGCGGTATTAGGGGCGTACTTAGCGTTTTCAATAATTTCACGCACATCATCTACACCTGTATTGCTAGCTGCATCCATCTCAATAATATCTATATGTCTATCAGCAGCTATATCCGTGCAGGATTGGCATTTACCACATGGCTCATAATCTTGCGGGTCCAAACAATTAAGTGCCTTAGCAATTATACGTGCAGTAGTGGTTTTACCTACACCACGTATGCCTGTAAGCAAATATGCATGGTGTACTCTATTAGTTTTTATGGCATTAGTAAGGGTGCGCACCAAAGCTTGCTGCCCTATAAGCTCAGCAAATGTTTGGGGGCGGTATTTACGCGCTAAAACTACGTAGTTGTTTGTCATCACGTTTTAGCATAAAACAACTTGCATGAAACGCATAACAGAAATTGAATTATTTAAAGAGGATTTCAAATTCTCTGTTGGCCACTTTGCCATTTTTAGCCCTACCAAACGTGAAAATCTACACGGCCATAACTATAATGCCTATGTTAGTTTTAAAGCTGAGATAGAGCAAAACGGCATGACGGTAGATTACAGCATAGTTAAGCGCCACTTTAAACAGCTTTGTGAGGAGCTAAATGAGCTATTTTTAATTGCCGCCAATTCTAAACATTTGAAATTTAGAGAGGATAATAAATATCATTACATAGATTTTAATGGTGAGGAGATGATATTTTTAAAACGTGATATAAAAATGATGCCGTTAGAAAATATTACTGTAGAGGAACTATCCAGTTATTTTTTAGATAAATTTATTGAGACTTTTGTAGAAAAACGCCACGAAAATATATTCCATGCTAAAGTACGTATATGTAGCGGCCCCGGGCAATGTGGCGCAGCGGAGTGGAGTAAATAACTCTGTTTTTTGAAAAAATTACCGTTTTAGTATATAATCAAATCGTGAGACTAAGCTTTTTACTATCATTACTATCGCTACTAGCACTGGTATTTGCCTTTGCAGTACAGCTTGGCTGGTTTGGGTTAACCCAGCACCCACCTTGCGAGTTATGTTGGTATCAACGTGTACCACATATGATGATAGCAATATTGGCTATACCCGTATTACTATTTAAAAATCCGTTTTTTACATTTTACTTAATATGTGCCGGTATTAGCTTGCTTGTATCTGGCTACCATTTTGGTATTGAGCAAGGCTGGATAGCAGGCTTTACTGAATGCACAAGCAATATAACAAAGGGTGATATAACCCAAAATATACTTAATGCTCCTATAGTAAGGTGCGATCAAGCAACCGCCATATATTTTGGTATGTCCATGGCATTTTGGAACTTATTATATAGTGCTGCTATAATAGCCCTGTTAACTGCAATAGTGGTATTTAACGTAAAGCATGATACCCTATTTTTACTCTCCGAGCAGGACTAGCCGATTACACTAGTAATTTACTAGATTTACGCTATATACTAATGCATGGCTCTAACCCTACCAGTATATTTAGATAACCAGGCTACCACTCCTACTGATCCTCGAGTATTTGAGGCGATGGCCCCGTATTTTACTAATAAATTTGGCAACCCCCATAGCCGTAGCCATAAATATGGCTGGGAGGTAGAGGAAACAGTAGAAATAGCCCGTGAACATGTAGCAGATTTAATAAACTGCACAGCTAAAGAGATTATCTTTACCAGCGGCGCTACAGAGAGCAACAATTTAGCCATACGCGGCCTGGCTGATTTTTATGGCAGCAAAAAAAAGCATATTATAACAGTAGTAACTGAGCATAAATGCGTGCTGGAAACTTGCCGCCACTTAGAGCAAGATGGGTTTAAGGTCACCTACCTACCCGTAAAACAAGATGGGCTGATTGATTTAGATGAGCTTAAAAATGCAATAACTGATGATACTTTATTAGTATCCGTAATGTTTGCTAATAATGAGATTGGGGTTATCCAGCCTATAAAAGAAATTGGCGCAATAACCCGTGAGCGTGGGGTATTTTTACATACAGATGCCGCCCAGGCTTTTGGTAAAGTGCCCATAGATGTAGATGAATGTAATATTGATTTAATGAGCATCTCTGGCCATAAAATATACGGCCCTAAAGGTATTGGTGCACTATACATACGCCGCCGCCCACGTGTGCGTTTAAACGCTATTATAAAAGGTGGCGGGCAAGAGCGAGGCTTTAGAAGTGGCACTCTCTCCCCTGCTTTGGTTGCTGGCCTAGGTGAGGCAGCACGTATAGCAAAACAGGATATGGATAAAGATTATGCCCACGCCCAAGCAATGCATAAACGTTTTATGGATGGTATAGAAGATATAAAAGATTTATTTTTAAACGGCTCAGCTGAGCATCGCTTACCTCATAACATAAACCTAAGCTTTGCTTATATAGAGGGTGAATCCATGATTATGGCTATAAAAGATTTAGCCGTATCTAGTGGCTCTGCCTGTACTAGTGCATCATTAGAGCCAAGCTATGTACTACGCGCGCTAGGTGTAGATGTGGAGCTAGCCCATACAAGTATACGCTTTGGCTTTGGTAGATTTACTACTGAAGAAGAGATCGACTTTGCAGTAGAGTTAATTCGTAGCAAAGTAGATAAACTACGCAAGATGAGCCCACTATGGGAGATGGTAGAAGAAGGGATAGACCTTAAAACTATTGAGTGGACAGGGCATTAGATTTATCCGGCTCTGGATCACAATATATGCTTACCGTAAAATCTTGTGCTCTACGCTCTATTTCATCTGCATCGTAATAGTTATTATCATCTGATTGCTGGTGCGGAATATTATTTTCAGCCAAAAACTCTAATAATAATTCTAGCCTAATCCCCTGATCCACCTTACTTGTATCGTACTTAGCGGCTACAAACAGGCTTTCAGTCACACGGCTAACTACTCCTATTAATCCATCTGCTGGATGGATAATTGCACTACCACTATACCCACTACGAATACCATCTGTAACGCCAGATTTTAAAACTATCCAAGTTGCACTTCCCTCATATTGCTCCACTCCAACAATAGTAGCTGGCTTAAAGTAACATGGTTGCTTTGCTGCTTCATCTAATATATCTGGGCATCCATATACGTATGAGTTTTCATCTTTTTGTGTACTAACCATGCTTGCTGTAATACGTGGTAAATAATTTGATTTATTTTCTGTTGCCAATACAGCCAAATCCACCTCACGTTTTGTTGCCAACACCTGTGCCATGCTAGATTCACCCGTAGATTCATTTGTTATACGCACCTCCGTACATTTACGCACTACATGCTCATTAGTAATTATGTGCCCCTGATTGTTTATATAAAAACCGGTACCATTGCGCTCAAACGGCATATCTAAAATTTTAGAGTTATGGGTGGCATTTGTATTAGTCTCCTGAAAGTTATAATCACCAGCCATTTGTACAGATTGGTAAATCATAAAAATAATTGCAGCTAAAATTACAAAACGAAACATAGACAAAACACCTAATAGGATTAATATGCCTCATAATGTACAACTACCAAGTTTTAATACCACAAAAATTTGATGAGCCATTTGATTATAAATCAAATGAAGAAATAGCAATTGGTAGTTTTGTAGCTGTAGAGTTTGGCCGTAAAACGATTAATGGCGTGGTTTGGAGTAACAACAAACCACAAATTGCAGACAATAAAATTAAGCCAATTACACAAATACATAATTTACCACCTATAAGCACTAATAATATTAAACTTATAAAATGGTTAGCCGATTACTACATGGCACCCTTAGGTATGGTACTAAAGATGTTTATGAGTGAAAAATCAGTTTTTACCCCACCTAAAAAACCTGACGAGCTTGTTATAAACCAGTTTACTCATAATAAGCCTATACTAAATGAGCAACAGCAATTAGTAGCTAATGAGCTGATAGCTAAAACCAAAGCCAAACAGTTTAGCACTAATGTATTAGAGGGGGTAACTGGTAGCGGTAAAACAGAGGTTTATTTTGAGGTTATAGAGCAAGCTTTATTACAAAACCAACAAGTGCTTGTATTATTGCCAGAGATTGCCCTATCTACCCAGTGGGTTACTCGTTTTGAAAAGCGCTTTGGAGTAAAACCTGCTAATTGGAATAGTGGGCAAACACCTAAACAAAAGCGTTTAACTTGGTTAGGTATTGCTAATAATAAAATCAAAATAGTTGTAGGCGCACGCTCTGCACTATTTTTGCCATACCAAGATTTAGGCTTGGTAGTAATTGATGAGGAGCATGATCAATCATTTAAACAAAGTGAGGGGGTAGTCTATAACGCTCGCGATGCAGCTATTGTTAAAGCTAAGTATGAGGGCTTTGCAGTTATATTAGCATCGGCTACTCCATCTATTGAAACTATAGTTAATACCCATAATGGTAAATATATCCACCATCATTTAGCTAGCCGTTATGGCGCTGCACAAATGCCAGATATTAATTTGGTAGATATGTGTAAGGCTAAATTAAAAAAAGATAAATTTATTTCTAACGCTTTGCGTGAGGCTATTAGCCATACTATCTCCTCCGGTAAGCAAGCAATGTTATATCTTAACCGGCGTGGATTTGCACCGCTTACAATTTGCCGTAATTGTGGCCATAAATATGAATGCCCAGATACTAGTGCTTGGCTGGTACAACATAAAATAGATGATCAAACCTACCTAAAATGTCATCATTCGGGCTATTCTCGTTTATTACCAGATGAGTGCGACGAATGCGGTGAAAAAGATACTCTACACCCATGCGGCCCAGGTGTACAAAGAGTATACGAGGAGATTTACAAAATGTTTCCCACTGCACGAGTAGCACAAATGACTAGCGATAACATCACCACTCCTAAAAAAGCACATGAGATGGTAGAGGCCATGACTAATAAACAGATAGATATATTAGTAGGCACGCAAATGTTGACTAAGGGATATCACTTTCCCAACCTTGACTTTGTAGGTGTAGTAGATGGTGATTTAGGCCTAGATAAAGCAGATTTACGCGGGGTAGAACGCACCTATCAACTATTAACACAAGTAGCTGGTCGCGCCGGACGTGAGGGGGCTAAGGGTAAGGTGTTGATACAAACCTATCAATCTCACGCGTTAATTATGCAATGTTTAAAGGAGATGAATAAATCTCGCTTTTTAGATATTGAGATAGAGACCCGTAAAAAACATAGCGTGCCACCTTTTGGAAAATATGCAAGTATAACGATAGAAAATACGAAACAAGAGTTAGCATTAAAATATGCCAAACAGTTTATGAAGCTAGCTCCTATAATAGAGGGTGTACAACTACTAGGCCCAGCACCTGCATATATTGCAAAGCTGATGAATAAACACCGCTATAAAATATTAGTTAAGGCCATAAAAAGTATTAATATACAAAAATATATTAATTCTATAACAATTCGCTTAAAACTACCTCAATCCGTTAATTTACGAATAGATATAGACCCTTATAATCTGATTTAGGTTATTTATCCTGTGTTTCAGCCAGAGTTTTAACTAAATTAATAGCTTGTTGACGTGTTTTAGAGTCTGATATCTTATGAAACGCTCTTAATAATTGTATAGTTTCTTCTGACGTCTTTTTATCTTCAGCTGTATAATTATCATTATCCTCTGCAAGTCCAATTAAATTATCATCCTTACCAAATCCATCAAAAAAGTAATCTACACTTACTTTTAAAAACTTTGATATCTCAAATAAACGGCTAGCACCAATACGGTTTACACCTTTTTCATATTTTTGCACTTGTTGAAAGGTTATACCTAATAACTTACCTAGCTTTTCTTGGCTAATGCCAAGTATGCCTCTACGCACACGTAGTCTATTACCTACATGTATGTCTATTGGGTTCGATTGTGTTGTTTTTAATTTTTTCATAACAAAAACCGTTAACGGAAGGTTAATATTTTTTAATATTTAAATTAACCATTTATTAACTATTCTTAATAATTACCATAAAATTTAGTAATTTGCAAGTATCCTATGCCAGCTTATATAAGTATTGTTCTAAAATGAAATAATATCTTTACTCTTACGAACCCTTAGTTGTATGATTTTTTTTGTATCAACTCAAGATTACTGAATAACACCAAAAGCACCTGTAGGCAGTGATTTTTCTACCACTCCATTTGGATTTATAATAGCCGAAATGCCAGTGTTAGCAGATCTATATAATATCTTTCTATTCTCGATTGCACGCATCTTAGCAGCCGCTAAATGTTGATGAGGACCAATTGTACGCCCAAACCATGCATCATTAGTTATATTAACTATTACATCTGAATTACTGTTATTAGCTAACTCAGAAAATATTACCTCATAGCATATTAAAGGCTTAATATTTATACCACCTGCTTGCAAATTGTTCGTGGGTTTACCTGCTTCAAAATCGGTCATTCCTGCAGTTAGTTTTTGTATAGGTAGAATATTAGACAAAGGCACGTACTCACCAAACGGTACAAGATGATTTTTGTCATAAATTGCAACAATTTGTGCTTTTTTATTAATTATAAATAGGCTGTTATACATCTTTAAACTGTTATAATTTTTACCTTCATACCTCAGACCACCCACTATTAAGTGTGAGTTATTTGGCACGTGTTTTACTAACTCGTTGCGTATATTAGCATTTTTATCCAAAAAATAAGGTATTGCAGCCTCTGGTAATATTACCAATTCGGCATCTGGCTTTACCTGTTTTAAAGCGTTTATTGTTTGTGCAAATATATGCACCTTTCGGTTAGGATTTAATTTATCTGCTTGTGCTATATTAGGCTGCACCACCGCTACTTTGTAGTTTTGGGAGGTAGTATTTTCAATATGCTTAGCACCGCCCCATAAAAGGCTTACTGCCATGCATAATTGTAAAATTATATAAAACCACAATGTTGATCTATGTTTATAATTATTAATTATATAATCAGGTATAATTGTTATTAGGCATATAACTCCACTTAAAAGATACGGACCAATATAATAGGCAGCTTGTGCAATTTGTATTTTTGCTAAAGCTGTATAAGCCAGCATATTCCATGGAAAACCCGTTAATATATGCGCTTTTGCATATTCCATTACCGTCCATAATAAAGCAAAAATAATAGGCCTAAAAAAGGATGAATATTGCTTTATTTTAAAATATAAGCACCCTAAAGCTACAAAATATAATGCTAATATTAACGGCAAACCAATTACTGCTATTGGTGCCATATATACAAATGCTCCACCACGCTCAAAAAAGGAGTTTGCTATCCAAAATAGCCCACAAAGATAAAATCCAAAACCAAATACAAAGCTAATTTTAGCTGCTTGCTTGGCTGTTTTTGCACCTTCTAATAATTGATAAAACCCACCTAGAGTTAGGATAAGTAATAAAAAAATCTCAAACGGTGCAAATGATAAATTAAGCCCTGCACCTGCCAAAAAAGCTAAAAAATACGTTAAACGCCCTTCCCTAAACATAATTACGTTTTTACTCTGCATAAAAATAAAAGAAAACAAATGAGTACATCTGATAACCTAAAATTTGATCTATTAGAGCAAAATCAAGCTCAAAAAGACGTAACAATTAATGAGGCACTAATACAAGTAGATGCCCTGCTGAATAATGGCGCAATTGATAAAGATTTAACTACCCCACCAACTACCCCTAATAATGGTGATATTTATATTATACCAACAGGTGCAGCTAGTAATTGGGCTGGGCAAGATAATAACATAGCCTGGTTTAACCAAATTTGGCGTTTTATTGAGCCTAATGAGGGCATGACCATATGGGTAAATGATGAGGATGTACTTTACACATTTGATGGCACTACCTGGGTAGCTAACGGCACTCCAACTAATAACAATAAAATCTTTACTATTTTAGCAATGGGTCAAAGTAATATGGTCGGTCGCTATGCTGGTGGTGATGCTACAACAAACCCAGATGTTTACGCATGGGATGGCAGTAATTGGGTAGTAGCAACTTTAGGGGTTGCACCATTTTATACAATTACCGCTAATGCAAACAATATTGCCCACAGCTTTGCACGTAAGTATCAGCAGCAATATGGTGGTGAAGTACGTATAATATTATCAGCACAATCAGCACAGCCTATAGCTGAGTGGGTTGGTAGCGGTACCGCAAGTACTATGTATGCTGATGCCATGGCACAAATAGCTGCTAGTGGTACTACCAAAATTGATGCTATTTTATGGCATCAAGGCGAACAAGACAGGGATTTAAATGGCGGGTCGGCAGTACAATATCAAGCAGACTTAAATACTTTGTTAACTCAATTAAGAGCAGAACCAACAATAGGTAAAACCGTACCATTTATAGCAGGTGCGCTATTAGATGAGGGCAGCAATAGTTGGGATGATAGAAACGATGTATTAACTACGCTAAATGGCGATGCAGATATATGGACAGGCACAGCAAGTGGTGCTGACCTTGCAAGTATAGGAGATGAAATCCACTATAATGGAACCAGCTTACATGTATTAGGCAGTGAGAGATATTTTGAAGTTTACGAATCTCTACCATATATAAAGCGTGAGTCATCTGGTAGTAATGAATCTAGTATATGGTATCAATCGGGTACTACGACGCCCGCAAATACTACTACACAAGATATAGTGCGTACAGGCAAAGTAAGCATTAATGCTGGTATTACCCATGCAGCATTAGATGTAGACCCTGCAGATACAGCAGATAACGCAACTATTTTAGTAGGCCGTGGTAGCGGTAAGCCAAATATCAAATCCTCTGATAGCTTTATGCTAGTAGATAGCTTAGGCGATGGCAGTGGTTTTGCAGGGATGCATTATTATACAAATGATAACGTAATACTAGCTAACGGTGGTGGTAAAGTGGGTGTTGCGACTAATAACCCAAACACTAGCTTACATGTAGAACCACGTACAGGTGAGCCAGCAATTAGTGTAGGCCGTGCTAGTGGGCAACCTAATGTAAAGTCTAGCGATGATTTTATGGTAGTGGATAGCTCTGGTAGCGGTAACGGCTACGCGGCGCTAAATTTTTATAATAGCGATAATGTAATTTTAACCTATGGCGGAGGTAAGGTTGGCGTACAAACTGCCTTTCCTGATAGTTTTTTGGATGTAAAAGGGGAAAATGACGAAGTAAAGCTTAAAGTACGCGCCTCTGCCACCCAAACGACCAACTTGCAAGAATGGATAGATAATGCTGGCATTACTCGCACTAAAGTAGATGCAAATAGTGCATTCTCTATTGGTGATATTAATACAGTTGGTATTGTTAGTGATGTATTAACAATTGAAAATAATTTTGTAATACCATCATCAGAAAGTGGCAGTAGCGATGATATAACCAATATATTAGGTGGCCAAAATGGCATGATACTAGTTTTACGCGGTGCTGGTGGACAAAATATTACGGTAAATAAAAACGCCGGTGGCACAGGCGCATTATGGATTAACAGTAATTTCACCCTAACCAGTAGTGTAGATACCATAACCCTAATTAAAAATGGCAGTGTATGGTATGAGTTAAGCCGCAGTGACAATGGTTAAATGATATAAATATATTAACTACTATGGCTTGTAAAAATACACACTCATAGTAATAAAACTTAAAGCTTTGGTGATTATTATTAAAAAGTAAGTATTATAATTATCATGCAAATTTGGGAGTGGTTAAATGCTAAAGTTAACATACATTGTGAGCGTACAAGCCTTGCTGCATTTGATGAGCCTGTAAATATAATAAGTAACGTATCTTTTATACTAGCGGCATTTTTAGCATGGCGTTTATTTGTAAAACTGTTAAGAGCCGATGGTAGTATTAGTCGACATACTCCTAAATATGCGGATATACGCGTACAAATACTGATGGTATTTTTGATCGGTGTGGGAAGTTTTTTATTCCACTCCTATGCTACTATGTGGGGGGCATTATTAGATATCTTTCCTATATTTTGCTACATGTGCCTATTTGTTTACAGTTTTTTAAAGCGTATAACTTTAACTAGCCAATACAATATGGTTTTGGTTTTTGTAGGCTTTGTAGCTCTAAACCTTGGATTTAAATTTGTACTACCAGTAGCTCCAGATGGTAATGTATCTTACTTGCCTTTAATTATATTTTTTCTAGGGCTTATTATATATTTGTACATTACCAATAACCCCTCGCTAGAAAATATGCTATATGGCTTTATTTTAGCGCTTATATCATTTGTGTTTCGTAAAGTAGATATGGACGTGTGCGAGTACTTTCCTATAGGTACTCATTTTTTATGGCATACACTCAATGGAGTGCTACTTTATATATTGCTGCGCGAGCTTATAGTTGTGGAACATCGCAAACATAAAAAGTTACAATTAACACCTAACCTTTAAATAGTTCCATACCTCCGCAAATGGGCTTAATAATAGGCTCATTACCGACTTATGTGCATAGAAACCTTTATCGGGCATATCTGTTATACCTACCTCAAAATGTTCTTGGCTTTTGGGGTTATAACCAGTTTTAAACAGCTTATCCCAGCAGCTTAATAAATAACCCATATTTTTATTAATATGCTTACTCTCTATACTATGATGTATCTGATGCTGTGCAGGGCTAATAAGCAACCAGCCTAACCATTTAGGGTAATGCAACCAAATATGGCTATGCCTAAAATGATGAGTAGTAATGTAAGATAGTGCAATAACGGCGTTTTGGCCAAATATGGTTATAGACTCAGTTTTACCTACAAAACTATACATAGCTACTCCACTCACAAAAGCTATAAATACTGCGCTACCTAGCATGTTCCATGCCATATCAAGTGGATGGAAGCGCATAGCAGTAAAAGGATTTAGCGCGGTAGCAGAGTGATGCACCTTATGAAATATCCATAATATTTGTACTTTATGTGATAAGTAATGGGTTATAAAAAAACCAAAATCGATAGCTATAAATAAGAGTAATGTATAAATTACCTTGGCTAATGTTGTTGTATTTGTAACTACATTTACTTTACCAAATAGCTGCTCAAACATACTACTAAAAAAGCTGCCACCAATATTGCTAATATAAGCCATAGCTATTGCAATAAATGATACTTTAATCGCCTGTATTACTAAAAAGTAAAGTACATCTAAAATTGCGCTTTTATTTTGCCAAACTTTCTTAGGTAATAAAAATGCTATTAGGCTTTTGCCTGGCTTATTATACCATATTAAAAATACTAGTATGGCTATTAAAAATGCCCCTAATAAATTAGGCACTGATAGTAGCTCCTTACCGTTAAATATGCCTAATATACCCCAAAATACATGAGTTAAAAACCCCTCTATAGAGTTAAAACCAGCCACATTAATTACACACTATAATACATGCCAAACTCTACAGGGTGTGGTGCTGCTTCAAAGTCTTCCACCTCTTCCATCTTTAATGCTATATATGCATCTATTTGGTCATCGCTAAATACTTCACCCTTCTTTAAAAACTCACGATCTGCATCCAATGCCTCTAGCGCTTGGCGTAAACTACCAGCCACAGATGGTACATCCTTTAACTCCTCAGGTGGTAAATCATATAAATTTTTATCCATCGCATCGCCCGGGTGGATTTTGTTTTCAATACCATCTAAACCAGCCATAAGCTGTGCAGCAAATGCGTAATAAGGGTTAGCTGTACTATCCGGAAAGCGCACCTCAATACGTTTAGCCTTAGGAGAGTTATCATAAGGTATACGCACACTAGCACTGCGGTTACGTGCTGAGTATGCTAATAATACTGGCGCCTCAAAACCTGGCACTAAGCGCTTATAGCTATTAGTAGATGCGTTAGTAAACGCATTTAGCGCACGTGCGTGCTTAATAATACCACCTATGTAGTATAGGCAGGTTTCAGATAAATCCGCATAGCCATTACCAGCAAATAATGGCTTACCTTTTTTCCAGATAGATTGATGCGTATGCATACCACTACCGTTATCCCCATGTACTGGCTTTGGCATAAAAGTAGCTGATTTACCAAACATCGCAGCTACATTATGCACAACATATTTATATTTTTGCACGTTATCTGCTGTTGCTAGTAAGGTGCTAAAATCAAAACCAATCTCATTTTGTGCAGGTGCTACCTCATGGTGATGCAGCTGTGGTACGACGCCTACATCTTTTAAGATATTTACCATTTCACCGCGGATATCTGCCATACTATCAACCGGAGCAACTGGGAAGTACCCGCCTTTAGTGCGTGGTCTATGCCCCTGGTTACCACTATCAAAATCTTTATCTGAGTTCTCTGGTAATTCGTAACTATCAACTTTATAAAATGATGTACTTGGTGATGTTTTAAACTTTACATCGTCAAACATAAAAAACTCAAGCTCTGGGCCAAAATATGCAGTATCACCTATACCTGTATATTTAAGATACTCCTCTGCTTTTTTAGCAGTACTACGCGGATCACGCCCATAGGCTTGGCCTGTAGCTGGCTCAATAATATCACAAAACACACAAATAGTTGGATGTGCAGTAAACGGGTCAATAAATGCAGTATCAGCCTGTGGCTGTAATATCATGTCAGATTCATTAATTCCTTTCCATCCCTCAATAGATGAGCCATCAAACATAATACCATCTTTAAATGTGTCCTCATCTACCTTGGCAATATCGTAAGTAGTATGGTGGTTTTTACCACGTGGATCAGTAAACCTAAAATCTACAAACTCGTACTCATTTTGTTTAGCTAAATCAAAGAATTTTTTAATATCGGACATGGCGGCAGCTTATACTAAAAAAACGCTATTTTGGCAAATGGATAAATTTTTTGCGCAGGGTTTGCCTACCCTATCCGTATAAATGATTAAGAACGGAGAAAAAAATGAAAAAACTAATCTTAACAACTGTATTATTAATAGGTGCAACAAGTATAAATACAGCTGATGCTGGTACATTTATATATAAAAGCGGTAATCATTACCCGCATTATAAAGAAACTTATGCTCATAAACCCTGGTACACACCATATAGGGCAGCAAAAAGGCATTATCATAAGCACCATCGCAATCATTATGCACATGGTTATAGATATTGCCCAAAAACTAAACGCTATTATAGGCCAAAGCCAGTATTTGGCTTGCTAAAAGCTTTTACACATGCATTAAAACATTAGGAGGCAACCATGAAAAAACTAGCATTAACAATAGCATTATTAATAGGGGCTAATAGCCTACCAGCTAATGCAGCCAATCCAAGTTTAACCGAACTTATGGATAAGCGAGAGCAAACAAAAGAACAACGCTTAGAAAAACGTAAGGCTATACGTGAAAAAATAAAAAATCTTCCACCAAAGGAAAGACGCAAAACCTTACAAAAGCTAAAACAAAAACGTAAAGCTAAGCGTGAAAAGTTTGAACGTATTTTTAACAATTCCTCACCAGAGGAAAAAGCAAGATTTTGCAATAAGGTAAATACTAAGTGTAAGTCTGGCAAAAAACGTGCCTGTAAGGCTACCACTAAGTTTTGTAAGTAATATATGTATAGCTCCTATACTGATGAGCAACTTATACAAAAAATAGCACTAGGCCATAAGCTTATGTTTAAAGAGCTTGTGGCCCGCTATAAAAACAAGCTCTTTGGTACTTGCTATCGCATGCTACAAAATGCAGAGGCTGCAGAGGATGCAACACAAGAGATATTTATAAAAATATGGCAAAATGCTGCCAAGCTAGATTTTAACAGAGCTAGCTTTAGCACTTGGGTTTATAGAGTAGCTATAAATGCTGCCACCGATGCAAAACGTAAAATAAAGGATGAATTTGAGCTAGTTACTGATATTGCGTCAGACGATGCTGACCAGATAGAGCAACTACATCAGCAACAACAAGAGCAACAGATAAAACAAGCTATTAGCAAACTACCAGCTAACCAACAAAAAGCTCTAGTGCTATGTTTTTATCAGGGCCTAAGCAATAAACAGGCAGCTGAAATACTCAAAAATAGCGTTAAAGGAGTGGAGAGCCTGTTGGTAAGAGCCAAGCTAAACTTAAAGAAGCAATTAGGAGTACAAAATGGATGAGCTAGATAAAATTTTAAACAATGTAAAACAGCCCTCTATAAGTAGTAATTTTGAGGATAGATTAATGCAAAATATTGCAGATGTGCCTCAGTATAAAAAGCCTACTAATTGGCTAAGTAGCATTTTTAACCATAACTTTATGCGTGTAAGCACAGGCTTTGCCAGCATTGCACTTATTATTACAATACTAGGATTTAATGATAATAATGACATTGAGAGTCTGCATGAGGAGATAGAATTATACTCTTACGCTGTTGAAGAATTTAATTTATCCCAAACTGAGCTAATATTAGAGTATCAGGATGAAAATCAAGAGATTGATGAATATATTAACTTGCTGACTAATTCGTAAAACATTTACCCAGCCATCTTTTTTAAGTATAGTGTTTGCATGAATACTAATACCCACAAAGTAAAAGTAGGTAATAAATATATAGGTGGCGATGCACCTGTGTTAGTGCAATCTATGACTAATACAGACACTGCCGATATACAAGCCAGCGTAAAACAAGTTATAGATCTTGCCGATGCAGGCTCAGAGGTTGTACGCCTTACCATAAATAACGATGACGCGGCAAAAGCCTTGCCGCATATAAAAGAGAGGCTATTGGCTAAAGGTTATGATGTACCATTGGCTGGATGCTTTCATTACAATGGGCATACATTACTAAGCAATTACCCTGATTTATGTACTGCACTTGATAAATACCGTATTAACCCTGGTAATGTTGGCTTTAAAGATAAACGCGATAAGCAGTTTGATATAATGATTGAAAAAGCAATCGAGTATAACAAACCAGTACGTATAGGAGTTAACTGGGGTAGCTTGGATCAAGATTTAGCTACCAAGCTAATGGATGATAACGCCAAGCAAGCCAACTCTGCACCAGCTGATGAGGTTATGCGTGAGGCATTAGTACAATCGGCACTTTTAAGCTCACAAAGGGCAGAAAAATTGGGCCTCAAAGCCGATAAAATAATTGTATCTTGCAAAGTAAGTCGCGTGCAAGATTTAGTGGCAGTTTATCAACAACTAGCAAAACGTAGCCAATATGCATTACATCTTGGCCTTACCGAGGCCGGCATGGGCAATAAGGGCATAGTAGCAAGTACCGCAGCTTTAAGCATATTACTACAGCAAGGTATTGGCGATACTATAAGAGTATCTATTACCCCCAAACCAGGTGAGCCACGCACTAAAGAGGTGCAAATTTGCCAGCAAATTTTGCAATCTATGGGTTTACGCAGCTTTATACCACAAATTACTGCCTGCCCAGGTTGTGGGCGCACTACTAGTAGCTTTTTTCAAGAGCTAGCAGAGGATATCAGCGGTTATATTAATGATAATATGCCCAACTGGCGCAGCCAATATAAAGGGGTGGAAGATTTAGATATAGCAGTAATGGGCTGTATTGTTAACGGCCCAGGGGAGAGCAAACATGCAGATATAGGTATAAGCCTACCTGGCACTGGTGAGGCCCCAACTGCACCAGTATTTATTGATGGCAAAAAAGCCCATACACTACGCGGTAAAAATATAGCTAATGAGTTTAAAAATATATTGTTAGAGTATATTGAGCAAAGGTTTAGCTAATTGTTAGCCAGCCTTATACACAAACTTTTTACTGCAATAAGGGCAAACCACCTCACCATCATCATCTATATGTAAATAAACCAGAGGATGACCATTATCAGTACCGCCATCACAAGATAGCTGCTTGGCAGTTACATACTCTAATTCTGTAGTTTCTTGGTTAGCCATTATTTGCATTCATCCATGGTTGTGTTTGCTGCCTATTTGCCTCAAAAGCGGATATTTTATCCTCTTTTTGTAAGGTTAAGCCAATATCATCTAAGCCGTTAGTTAAGCAATATTTTCTAAACTCATCTACCTCAAAGTTATACTCTTTATCAGAGGTGATAATTTTTTGTTGTTCTAAATCTATTGTAATTTGCTTAGCTTTATTAGCAATTGTCATTAGCTCATCAACTTGGGCTTGCTCCAAAACAATTGGTAGCATACCGTTTTTAAAGCAATTATTAAAAAATATATCAGCAAAACTTGGTGCAATTACACATTTTATACCAAAATCTAGCAATGCCCATGGTGCATGCTCACGACTGCTACCGCAACCAAAATTATCACCAGCTATAAGTATTTGGCTGCTAGAATATTGAGGTTGATGTAATACAAAATCATCATTTTTTACGCCATCCACACTAAAACGCATTTCAAAAAACAGTCCATCACTAAGGCCTGTACGCTTAATAGTTTTTAAAAACTGCTTTGGGATAATCATATCTGTATCCACATTTTGTATAGGTAGTGGTGCAGGTATAGATGTTATAGTGGTAAACTTTTGCATTACTTATATTTTAGACTTTATAATAAAAATTGCAGGTGTCATTCCCGCGAAAGCGGGAACCCAGCCTTTAAGTATGGATCCCCGATCAGCACTCGCTAAAGCTCGTTTGTCGAGGATGACAACTAATCGTAATAGTCTTATATATCTATACAACAAAATTAACAATCTTATTCGGCACATAAATCTCTTTACGTAAATCCTTGCCATCAATATGGCTACCTACTAGTTGTTTAGCCTGCTGTTTTACCTCATCAGCATCACTATTACGGGTAATGTTAAGTGTAGCACGTTTTTTACCATTTACTTGCACTACTATTACAGCCTCATCACTTACTAGCATATCGGCGTTAAATTCTGGAAATAGCGCATTATTAATACTATTTTTGTGGCCAATTATTTGCCATAAATCCTCTGCCAAATGTGGGGTGATGGGGGCAATTAACTTTAATGCAGTTTCAACAGCCTTTTTGGTTACCGCTTTATCTTTACCATCATCTGCTTGGATGTCGTTAAATAAAACACGCACATTAGCTATTACCTTATTAAATAAATTATGCTCATAATTATACTGTGCATCCTTTATAGCCTGGTGCACCTTGCTGCGTAGTGGAGTTTTATTAGTAGGTGATGGCTCATCTACAATATTTTTAAACTGAGATATATACTCATAAAACTTACTTAAAAATTTGTAGCACCCTTCTACCCCTGCATCGCTCCACTCTAAATCTCTATCAGGTGGGCTATCAGATAGCATAAATAACCTGGCCGTATCTGCCCCATATTTAGCTATAATCTCTTGAGGATTTACCACATTTTTTTTAGATTTACTCATCTTCTCTGAGCGACCAATAGTAACGTCCTCCCTACCCTTAGCATCTTCTGGGTACAACCATTTACCATCAGTAGATTTATAAGTTGGGTGGCAAACCATGCCTTGGGTTAATAAATTTTTAAATGGCTCAGAGATATTTATATACCCAGCATCACGCAAAAATTTAGTAAAAAAGCGTGCGTATAGTAAATGCATAACTGCGTGCTCAATACCGCCTATGTAGTTGTCTACACCTAGCCAGTAATTGGCTGCCTCTTTATTTATTGGCTCATTAGAGTTTACATCTGTATAGCGGGCAAAGTACCAGCTACTTTCAAAAAAAGTATCAAATGTATCTGTCTCGCGGGTAGCTTTACCACCGCATTTTGGGCAAGTAGTCTGCTTCCAACTTGGGTGATTATCTAGAGGGTTACCAGCTTTAGTAAAATCTACATCCTTAGGTAGCTCTACTGGCAATTGCTCTTTTGGCACTGGCACTGTGCCGCAACTGCTACAATATACAACAGGTATTGGGCACCCCCAATAACGCTGGCGACTAATACCCCAATCACGCAAGCGGTAGCTAGTTTTAGCATTACCTTGGCCTGTTTGCCCTAGCCTTTTTATAACCTCTTGCTTGGCATCGGCTACTGCCATACCATTTAAAAATCCACTATTGATTAGCTTGCCTTTATCATCCACTACTTGGGTAATTGGTAGGTTGTATTTTATAGCAAATTCTCTATCGCGCTCGTCATGCGCTGGGCAGCCAAAAATTGCGCCTGTGCCATAATCCATAAGTATAAAATTTGCTATATATAGTGGCATTGCAGCACCATCTATAAATGGGTGAGAAATTCTTAGACCAGTATCAAAACCTAGCTTTTCTGCCTTTTCAATATCTGCTTGCGCGGTAGACGATTGATTACACTGCTCCACAAACTGAGCTAGCTCTGGGTTGTTTTTAGCCAACTCCTCTGCTATCGGGTGCCCAGCTGAAATACCACAAAAGCTAGCACCAAATATTGTGTCTGGGCGAGTGGTGTATACTTTTAGCTTATCCTCACGACCAATTATATCAAAATTAATATTAGCACCCTGAGATTTACCAATCCACTTACGCTGCATAGATTTAACACTTTCTGGCCAGCCATCTAAGTTATCAATCTCATTCAGTAGCTCCTCAGCGTAATCAGTGATTTTTATAAACCACTGATTGAGCTTTTTTTGCTCTACTAATGCACCACTACGCCAGCCTCTACCATCTACCACCTGCTCATTAGCTAATACGGTATTATCTACCGGATCCCAATTTACAATGCTCTCTTTACGATAAGCTAGCCCCATATCTAGCATTTTCATAAAAAATTCTTGTTCGTGCCTATAGTAATTGGGTAAGCAGGTAGCTAGCTCCCTATCCCAATCATAGCTAAAGCCTATTTTTTGCAGCTCGCTGCGCATGGCATCAATATTGCTTAGTGTCCAATCTGCTGGGTTTATATTATTTTCAATCGCTGCGTTTTCAGCGGGCAAACCAAAGCTATCCCATCCCATTGGGTGTAATACATTATATCCCAGTAAATTATAATAACGGGCAATAGCATCACCAATTGCGTAATTACGTAAGTGCCCCATATGTATTTTACCCGATGGGTACGGAAACATCTCCAGCACATAGCGCTTAGGTTTGTTGCTATTTACATCAGTTTTATAAGTATTATTTTGCTGCCAATAGGCTTGCCATTTTTGTTCAATGGCTTGGTGATTATATGTCATTAATTATTCCGCTAAAATTTTAGCTCTTAAGGTTTCAATCGTTGCATTATCAACATTTACGTTTTTCCAACCATTGCTACCTTGGATTTGCTTAAATACTTTAAGATCAACATCCTCATCTACAATAGCATTTACCTTAATGCGCTCACCTGGATCGTTTGGGTTTTCATACCATTCAGTAGCTATGATACCAGAGTCACTATCCACTACATCTAACGGCATAGCAGATAATACGGCAATTGTTTGATTCCAAATATCTGTATCTTCAATATCATTATCGTCGTCGTCGTCATCATCATTACCTTTGATGAGGTTTTTAAGGCTAAAACTTTTTTCACCTTCATCCAAAAGAGACGAGTTACTATAACCATGATAGTCTCTCTGATCTTGGGAATTTAGGGGTACTGGCGTACCTTGATTTTTTACACCCTCACAAGCTGTTACTAAAAATCCTAATAATATTGCTAAATTTCTCATATCTTACTTGTTAATGCGTGCGCTTTATCTTTGCAAGCTTCATTTCACGCCAGGCGATATAAGTTGCACTTGCTACTATTATTAATGCACCAATAATAGTGGTTAAAGATGTCCCCTGCCCTAATATAAAATAACTCATAACACTAGCAAATACTAGGCTGGTAAAACTAAATGGGGTAGCGGTGGTTATGCTTATATAGCGGTAGGCGTATATCATACTTACTTGCAATATGTTGGATATTACACCTAAAGATATCAGCAATAAATATTGGTAGGTGGTTAAGTTTAAGCTAATATACTGCCAGCAAAATATTAATGGGGCTAATATAAGGCAATAATTTAAATAATAAGTTGCAGTAACCGAGCTTTGGCTGGTAAGCCTACCACGTATTATTACTGCTACTAACGCTTGTAATAATATGGCAGCTAACAATATGTAAATTACATAACCAAGCTTATCAAAGCCTGGTTGTATAATTACCAACATACCTACAAAACCAATTAAGGCCCCACTCCAGCGACGTATACCCATAAATTCACCTAGTATAAATATAGCTAACACTGCACTTAAGATTGGCATGATATAACCAATTGCCACAAAATCTGGCAAATCCATCCGGGCGATACAGTAAAAATTGCCAAACATTGCAGCCACCCCAAATATACAGCGTATTAATAAAGTTTTTTTAGCATCAAATTTGGGTAATAGTGTTTTATTAGCATACCAAATAAAAGGTATTAGCATTAAGTTAGCAAACACCCCACGCCATACTAATATTACCTCTGGCTGTAAGCTGGTATCGGCTAATAAACGCACTAATAAGCTAAGTAGCACCACCGTAAACTGATGGAATATAAATATAGTTATGCCTTTGGTGGTGGGAGTCATTTTTTTGATATAGATGTTTTTTTGTAAATATGCTATCAGTGTGCTTTAATTACTGCTCGGTGCGTCAGGTGCTAATAACTCCAGGGTCGATACCATCCAACTCAAGGGAGCTGTCACTACATATAGCCGTGGCTTATGTATACGGCACCCACCTGTATAAAACAGGGCCTTGAGTACATTACAACCAACGGCCGGGCGGTTTTATAAAAAACAACTCTATAAATTAACGCTTAATTAAAATTTCACTAATACTATTAATTTAGTCAGTATATATTGAGCTTAAATGCAGATATTACACAACAAAGATGAAATAAAAAAAATAAAAAATGAAGTTCGCTCTACAATAAAATGGGCCTTCTTCTTTAGTTTTTTTCTTAACGTCCTAATGTTATTCTTACCTTTTTACTCTTTATTAGTTTTTGATAAAGTTCTAGGTAGCCGTAGCATAGACACCCTTATAGGCCTAGTATTATTAGCTACAGGAATGTTTATTGTATACGGTTATCTATACGGTATTCGTAGTAATATACTAAAGGAGCTAGGTAAATATCTAGATAAAAAAATCACCCCTGACTTAGTAACAGCAAGTGTATCAGCTAACTCACTTGTTAAAACCGCACAGGGCACTCAATCACTACGTGATTTTAATACTGTAAAAAACTTTTTTGCAGGGGGCGTTATAAACAATCTACTTGATGCACCTTATGTACTATTGTTTTTAATAGTAATGTTTTTCATTAGTCCATGGCTAATGCTTTTAGCTCTGATTGGTGGCCTTATATTATTGGGCATTGCAGTATTAAATGAAAAAGCCACCCATAGTATTTTAAAAGAAGCCGGAAATGCCAATATTCGTGCCATGAATCGTAATGAAGTTGCTACCCGCAATGCTGAAGCTATTGAAGCAATGGGAATGATGAATAATGTTATTAGCTTTACTGAAAGTGAGAGTGAAAGTAGTCGCAACTTACATGACAAAGCTATTAGTAAAAATCTAAAGTATCAATCATATTCACGTATTATACGCATGGTAATACAAGTGTTTATGACAGGTATAGGAGCATTACTTGTAATAAGTGGGGACATGAGTATTGGCTCAATGATTGCAGCAAATATACTAGCAGGTAAAATCCTTTCTCCTTTTGAGCAGGCAATTGGCTCATGGCGAATGGTAATAGGAGCACAAGATGCATACGCCAGACTAGAAAAATTTATAGATGCCATACCGCGTAGGGATGAAACATTATCATTACCTTCACCACAGGGCATCTTGAATATTGAAAGTTTAATATATAAAGCTCCTCGTGGGCAAGCTCCTATGCTATTAAAAGGAGTTAACTTGGCATTAAAGCCGGGGGACGCTATGGCTCTTATTGGCTCTAGTGCGGCTGGTAAATCCACTTTAGCAAAACTAATAGTAGGCATATGGCAACCTACTAGTGGCCATGTGAGGTTAGATGGCGCAAATGTATACACATGGAACCGCAATGATTTTGGTAAACATGTTGGATATTTACCACAAGATGTTGAGCTCTTTTCAGGTACAGTAAAAGATAATATTGCCCGTATGGACGTTAATGCCAATGATGAAGATATAGTAGAAGCAGCCCGTTTGGCATGTGTACACCAGATGATATTACGCTTACCTAAGGGTTACGAGACTGAGATAGGTGAATTTGGGTCTATTCTTTCAGCTGGTCAACGTCAACGCATTGGTTTAGCTCGTGCCTTATATGGCCGCCCACGCCTAGTAGTATTAGATGAACCAAACTCCAATTTAGACCAAGAAGGTGAAGAAGCTCTACACAACAGCTTAAAACTTTTAAAAGATCGTAATGTAACGGTTGTAATAGTTGCACATAAAGCAAGTGTTTTAAATCATGTAGATAAGATTGCCCTGTTACGCAAAGGTGTTATTGAAATATTTGGCCCAGCAGAAGAAGTAATTGCCAAGATTAATCAGCAACAAATTGAGCAACAGAAACAAAGATCTCTTCCTCAAGAAAACAGTGAAAACACTAACAAATCTAATACTTAGTTATGTCTCAAGATAATAAAACAAAAAACCTACTACCTTCAATTTATGATCCTAAAATTGCAAAACTTAGTTCCTTTGGCAATAATACAGTTGCTCCTAGCTCTATTCGCAAAGGTTTAATTCTAGTATTTTTATTCTTCGGAATTTTTGGATCCTTTGCAGCATTTTATCCTTTGCAAGGCAGCGCGGTTGCAACCGGTAAAGTAGTGCCAGATACAAAACGTAAAACCATTCAACACTTAGAAGGGGGCATAATTGACGAAATTCTAATTAGTGAAGGTGACTATGTTGAAGAGGGCCAACCTTTAATAGTATTAAGTGAAACAAACGCTAAGGCTCGTCTAAACTTATTATTAGACCAATACTACACTAGCAAAATAACCGAAGCGCGCCTTATAGCAGAGCGCGATGGAGAGGATAGTATTACATTTGCTAGTGAAATTTTAGATAGAGCTATTAATGATGATGCCACTAGAGAAGTAATCGATGTACAAACTCGTATTTTTGAAACTCGTAAAGAAAGTGTTTTTGGACAAATTAATATTTTAAATCAACGTGAAAAACAGTTAAACGATGAGATTAAGGGGCTACGGTCACAATTGCGTTCTACAAGCAATCAGTTGGCTTTGATTTATTCTGAAATAAAAACAGTAAAGCAATTATTAGCATCTGGGTCGGCTCGTAAACCACGCCTCTTAGAGTTACAACGTAATGCCCAAGGTTTACAAGGGCGTAAAGGAGAGATAAGCTCAGATATAGCTAAAGCAAAACAATCTATAACCGAAACTCAAATTGAAATTTATAATCTCAAAAACCGTAGTCTTAACACTATAGTTTCTGAACTTAACCAAACTCAACTACAATTATCTACATTGGCAGAGAACTTACGCTCTGCTGAAGATGTAATGCAACGTCTTGTTATTACGTCACCACAATCTGGCTATGTAACTGCTTTAAAAGTATTCACTAAAGGCGGGGTTATACGCCCTGGACAAGAGGTGATGGATATTGTTCCTGATAGAGATAAACTAGTTATAGAGTGCCAAATATCGCCTAAGGATAGAGATATAGTATATGAGGGGTTAGAAGCACAAGTAAAGTTAACAGCGTATAACGCTAGATACTCAAATAGCCTTGAGGGCAGATTAACTAGTGTATCAGCTGACTCTATAATAGATGAAGCTAGCAAGGTATCATACTATCTAGGCCGTATTGAAGTGCCATCTGAAGAATTTACTAAGCATGGTTACGATATAAAGCCTGGCATGCAAGCAAATGTATTTATTATAACTGATGAACGTACCTTACTATCATATTTATTATCTCCCCTTAGCCAAAGCCTAAACAAGGCATTTAGAGATTAATTAATAGTAATGCATTTATCAAAATATATTACTGATATATCAAAATCCGCCCTAAAGAAACGCGGGTTTGCAGATAATAAAATTTTTGATGAATGGATGAATATTGTGGGCGATAATTACAAAGATATTTGTAAACCTATAAAATTAAGTAACACCCAGCAAAATGAGGGGGGGCTATTAACCATAGAGGTAAAATCTGCCCTATCTACAGAGATGAACATGCAGCGACTTCAATTAATAGAAAAAATAAATAATTATTTTGGCTATAATGCAATATCAGCTATCAAAATAAATATAGTTTTATAACTTTGCTAAATCTGCCATATCCTTTGGCATCTCAGCTTTAAACTGCAGCTGCTGACCTGTAAATGGATGTATAAAATCTAATTTATGTGCATGTAAAGCTTGGCGTTTAAAACTCTTTAATCTATCAGGCAGTGCATTATAAAAACGTTTTACCATGTAAGTTTGATCACCAACTACTGGAAACCCAGCGTAACTCGCATGTACACGTATTTGGTGAGTGCGCCCTGTTTCTAACTTAAACTCTACCAAGCTTGCTGATAAATCATGATAATGCTTTAAAGTTTTATAGTGAGTTACTGCACTTTTTAACTTTTCAGTTTTTAGATCCTCATCTTGTAAATCTAAAACAGCCATTTTAGTACGATGTACTGGATGCCTACCATATAACGTATCAATACTGCCAACAGCAGGGTTTGGCAACCCGCATACTAGTGCTAAATATATACGGCTAACATGGCGCTTTTTAATCATTGCTGCTAATTTTATATGAGTATCATTATCTTTGGCTATAATTAGTAGTCCGCTAGTATCTTTATCTAGCCTATGCACAATGCCATTACGTCCAAACTCACCTATATCAGATAAATTATCACCGTATTTAGCTACTAAAGCATTTACCAATGTGTGCTTATTATTACCACTACCCAGGTGGGTTACTAAACCGGCTGGCTTATTTACAATAGCTAAGTACTCATCTTCATAAACTATATCTAGTTCTATATCATAAGCAGTTACCTCATCTGGCTTATCTGGAACAGTAATTACTATCTGCTGGCCATCTTGCGTTTTATATTTTGCTGATTGTATAACATTACCATCTACCTGTACGTCTCCATTACTGATAATATTTTGTATTTGGTTACGCGATATATCTACAGCATGCTGGTTAGATAATGCCGAGGCTATTGTTTTATCTAGCCGCTGATAAGCATCAAAACTATCTAAGGTTAATGTGTATTGCACCATATAATTGTAACAGCTATGCTGCAATATAGCTATGGATAATCCACAAATAATTGCCTCTACACCTGATGTCTCTGCCCTGGTGGCAGCTAATGCTGGTACCGGCAAAACTAAAGTGCTTGTAGATAGGTATATTCGCCTATTATTACAAGGTAATCACCCAGCTAAAATTTTATGCCTTACCTATACAAAAGCAGCAGCTAATGAAATGCGTGAGCGTATTATGGATATAATCCAAAAATGGCTAATGTGCGATGATATTGAAGTTATAAAAGATTTAGAGTTTATAACTGGTGATGTACCAGCCCAAGCAGATATACTAACAGCACGTCAATTATTTGAGATAATTAATGATAGTATGCCATTACCACGCATACAAACCATACATTCTTTTGCTCAAGAGGTGCTATCTAAGTTTCCATTTGAGGCACAAATATCCCCTTATTTTGAAACATCAGAAAATATAGGCCAGCTTTTACAACACCTAGTGTTTGAGCAAGTAAAAACCTCATCTGTTTTTAAAAGAGTAGTTGAGTTAATATCAGTACAACAAATAGGCAAAGTAATTGCTAATATTGTTGAAAAAAAATCTACAATAAAACCAACTACTATTGATGATTTAGATATATGCCTAGGTAATGCAATATGGTTAAAAGATTATGATGCAAACCAACTAGCAGAGCAATTTAAGCAACAAATATTGAGTATAGATATACTACCAGCCCTACAAGGGTTAGATCCTGATGATGATAAAGATATAAGTACACTTGCCAATATGCATACAATTTTAACTGCTGATTATAATGAGGCGAATTTTTTAAATATATTTTTAACGCAAAAACTTACCCCACGTAAAAGCATCTTTAAAAAAGCACTTATGCAACAAAAACCTCAGTTAGTAGAGTTAACAGAGGGATTAAAACATTTATGTGCAGATTATATAAACCATCAAAATTTATTGCGTGATTATTTAATAGCTAAAGATCTATACGAACTAAAAACAATAATTTTTAAACTAACTGAAGAGATATCCAATCATCAGCATATACTAGATTATGATAATCTCATTACTAAGCTACATAAACTGTTTAACAGCTATAAAGCTGATTACATACTACATAAATTAGATGAACAAATTGAGCATGTTTTACTAGATGAGGCTCAAGATACTACCCCTACCCAATGGCAAATAATTACTAAGATAATAGAGGAGTTTTTTAGTGGTACTACCCACACTAATCAAACCAACCGTACTATATTTATAGTGGGCGATGATAAGCAATCTATTTATAGCTTTCAGGGTGCTGACCCAGAGCATTTATCTAGCATGGACACCTTGCTAGCAAGCAAAGCAAAATATGTTGCTAAGCAATACAACAAAGTTAGTTTAAATACGTCTTACCGTAGCTACCAAGGTATATTAAATTTTGTAGATAAGCTGTTTGCTCAACCAGAGATGCTAACAAAAATTAGTAAACTTAGTAATAATATCAAGCATAAAGCATATAAAGGTTATAGTAATGAAGTGGTAGAAGTACTACCCGTTACCCGGCCTAATATAATAGATGATAAGACAAGTAATAAATGGCAATTGCCTAATATACAAGCTACACAAAAACTACACGATTTGCATGCGCAAAATATTATTCAACTAGTACAAAGCCTAATTAATCAAAACCACTTACCACGAGATATTTTAATATTAGTACAAAAACGTGGAGATTTAATAAGCTCTATAAACAACCAATTACTATCTAATAATATACCAACTGCTGGGCTGGATAAAATACAACTAAACCATATTACTCCACTAAAATATTTAGTCAAAATGGCTAAGGTAAGCCTATATCCATATGATGAATTAACCAAGGCAGAGCTTGGTAATTTTGGTATCGATACTAGCAACATTAAATTAAAAATTAATGGTATAAAAAATATATTTAACCAACTAATCTCACAATATCCATTTGATATCTCAGAACAAAATCTGAGTTACCTTAATGGATTTATTAATGAGTTTATTACTAATAATGGGGATAATATTACCCTATTTATCACTGACTTTGAAAGCAGCAAGGCTACTATAAAACTAACTAATAACAATAAAAATTCAGTTAGATTAATGACAATCCATAATGCTAAAGGTCTGCAAAGTAAGGTAGTTATTTTGGCAGATGCTTGTAATTACCCTAAAAAATATGATGAGATATTATTTGATAAATTAGGCAATATGTTTAAGCGCCCTACCCTAAATAATGCCAGTACTTATACACAAAACTTACGCGATGAGCATGATGAAAAGCAACTTAATGAGTATTATAGATTGCTGTATGTAGCACTTACGCGGGCAGAGCATAGTTTATATATAACTGGCCATGCAGCAAAAAAAATTAATGATAAAAGTTGGTATGCATTGTGCCAAGCGGCACTCAATGATAATATCACTGTATGAGCCAAACTGCCCAGCTGTCACTAATCGTGCCGACTTATCACCCTAAACAACAATACTTTATTGATCTGTTAGGGAGTATAAAACCACATGCAAAATATATTGAGCTTATTATTATTAATGATGCACCAGATGATAAAGTAGTACCGCAAGCGTTAAAAGACTATTCAAAGATATTTCCTAATCTTATAATACATAATAATAAGCAAAATCAGGGGATATTTTATGCTTATTCTAAAGGGTTTGAGTTAGCTAGCGCGCGCTATACAGGTATTTTAGATCATGATGATAAGCTCAATATAGCTCCATTAGTAAAAATTTTAGAGGATAAAACCACCTATGAGTTAGTTTATACTAATGAGTATAAGTTTGATGACACTCAAATATTAGATACAACTAATAAACCTAGTTTTGACATATTAAGTAGCTGTTTTTATTTTTATACTCATCACGTAACTTTATTTAACACAAAGCATGCTAAGCAAGTTTTTAAAACCCTGCCTAGCTATGATATAGACAGCGCCTTTGATATTTGGTTTTCAGTTAATTACTTACGGCAGATAAATTACAATGAAGATAAAATTATACAAATACCAGAAGCCTCCTACGGTTGGCGTGTACATAAAAATAGTACTTCTGCTAACATAGGCCAAAAGCCATATCATGTGGCTGACCGCATTAAAATAGCTAAAGAGTTTTTTGATAGCTATGAGGATAATGGCATTTACCGTACCAACCCTCAAATACCATATTTAGTAGAGGCTAGATTTAATAATCAGCGCTATATAAATAAAACTTATAAAACCGCAAAAGAGTCTTTGCAAAACATTAGCTTTGGTAAAAATATAAAAACCAGTTTAAGTGGTGATTTAAGCGATAAGGATTATCAAAAAATTTGGGATAACTTAAAACTAGCGCCCATACAGTTTTTATTACAAAAAATTAAGGGTAGTTTAATAATTTGTGCAGATAATAAGGTAAACAATAAAAACCACCTTAATACAGTGCCTATATTACAATTAGTTGATAAAAAACCTAAAGGTTTATTAATAAAAACAGTTAATCAAACATCCAAAAAGTTGTATAAGCTGTGCGTTAATAATAATGGCTAAAAAACTACCACCACTAGTTACTGTACTATTACCTGTGTTTAACGGACAAGATTACGTTGCCCAAACTATAGATTCTGTATTAAATCAAAGCTATCAAAATATTGAATTAATCATTATTGATGATGGCTCTAGCGATGATAGCCGCAAAATATTAGCTCAATATGCAAGCAAATATCCTAAACAAATTATTTATATTGAAAACGCCAGTAATATAAGCGTTGGGCGTTCATTAGTTATTGCACATAAAAAAGCTAAGGGTGATTATATAGCTCAAATTGGACATGATGATATTTATGATAAACATCAGATAAAAACTCATCTTGAAGCAATACAAAAAAACGATGCAATAGCAAGTTTTTGTAAAATACAATATGTAGATAGCAAAACAAAACCAATTGATGACCAAAATATATTTTACCACCAACGCATAGATAAATTTAATCAACATGATTTTTTTATAGAGCTTTTAAAGGGTAACTTTTTATGCGCTCCATCTAGTGTATTTAAAAATTTTAAAGGTAGTGAAAACTTGTGGGGCTATGCTAACGATCTCCTTCAAGACTATGAGCTATGGCTAAATTTAGCCCTACGCGGCAAGTTTGTTTATAATAAAGATGCTACGGTTAAGTATCGTATTCATAGCGCTAATTTAAGCGCACCAGACAGCCGTATAAACCAAAGTAAATTTGAGTTTTACAGTTGCCTACAACGTATACTTTTTACCGATTGCTTTAATGATTTTTATAAACAAGCATCAGATAAAGTTAATTTTGCACGTAAAACTATATCTGCACTCTATATATTATTTAACTATTGCCCCCCACTAGAAGTGCTAGTAACGAGCCTTATAGAAAATCTTAGCCTTGAACTAGAGGGCGAAAAAAATAACTTACTATACGAGTTAGCATCATTTTACCAAAACATAGGTATGCTAAGTAAGGCTTATTTAATGAACAGCAAAAAATTGCCTAAAAAAATTCCATTAATTTTTGAAGATAACAAAAAACTAAGCAATATACATAAGCTATTTAAAAAATCGCAAGTTTTTGTGCCTAAACAAATTCATGATGCAACAGAAACTGATTTAAGCGAAAGTTTTATAATTTTCTACTATCAAAGCCTCGATTTTTGCATGGAAGATTACCGCTATGCACAAGCTGTTGAGGATAACCGTGTAATTATAATTGCTACTCATAAAAACATTACAGAAGCTGAAAGTAATTTTCCTAATGCGCTAGTTTATACAATTAATGATTTTAAAACTGCTAAAGATATACAGAATAAAGATTTTAAGCTTATTCGACATTATGAAGATAAGCTATGGAAATACTTTTCTGCTCCATTTATAGCACCTAAAAAACATAACAAATCATCTGGAGTGGTACAGTTTGATAAGGTCATCATACCTAAATCTAATGAAGTAGTAAATTTTATTAATATTCCCAAGATACCTGATAAAAATCGCGTTTACATAACTCACGGCAATACAGAATTAGATATTATTCAAGAAAGCAATCACTTTACTATTAAAAATGATCAAAAATCTAACTTAGGTAAAGATATAATATTAAAAATAGAGCCTGCAGCCTTTATAGACTATTTTTGCATCAATAATCATATTTATACGGTTGATCAAATAGATCACATTAACGGCCAAATTATTGGTTTTGCTAAAAAAGTAAGCTTATACTTAGACTCCGACAATAGTTTTATTTATTCCCAAATTTTTGGCAATAACCAGCAACGCTATGATGATACAAAGGCATTAAAAAACTGGCATCAAGCCAATGAAAATCAACAAAAACAAAATTTACATACTTTAAGTAAATCCCCTGGCTTTGAACAAGAGGATTATGATACAGTAAAAAAATATTTTAACCTTGCTGCATATATAAATTTTGCTAGCCACCAACAGCAAATACCGGAGATAAAACTTATTGAAAGTAGGTACTTCGTCGATAGTGTTAATAATATTAGTATTGAAATTAATTATAAACTAGATTTTGGAGTAGTTGAGCAAGGGATTTATAGCGATAGTAAAAAAACAAAATACCGTGGGCATTACCTGTTACCTCATCATTTATTAATAGAAGGATGGGTAGCAGATAAAAGTAATTTAAAAGAAAATAACATAAAAATGCTTTTTGTTACTTTTGATAACAAAGTAATAAGTATAATTAAGAATGATATTATCCGAAGGGACGTTAAAGAATCTCTAGGATCAGAATATAACCAAGTTGGTTTTAGAGTTAATTTATCAGCTAAACAATTTGGCCTAAAAGAGCATGAATTTAGTCTGGTAAAATCAAAGAATATTCGAGTTTTTGCTATACATAACAATGGTCAGGCAGCTGAGCTTAACTATCTTGAAAATTATAATTTAATTAATCGTATAGGCAGCATCAACTCCAATGATGATAATGTGAGCCACACAATTACTATGTCTAACGGGCGTAAATATTTTATATTTAACCAAAATGTAAAAAGTGCATTTGATGCAAGCCAAATTGATAGTAGCTTTTTAATTATCAACGGGTGGGGATATATTGATATTGAAAACCAAAAACCACTAGATAAAATACTATTAGTATTTAAAGGCAATGTAATATCAGAGTTTAAACCTTATTTAAAAAATGATTTTGTAGTTAAAAAGTTTAGTTTAAAAAATAAGAACCTTCCCTTAAGTTTTAAGAAAAAAATAAAGCTTAATAAACTGACTTCAATTTCTCATAATGAAGATATAAAACTTTACGGGATCTATGGAGATGTTGCATCAGAGCTCCGTAATACATCTAATATAGATATAAAAACTATCCAGAACTATACACAAAGCTAATCTGCAATTTAATAAAACTCATCTTTAACATAGTTTTTAAAGGTAGTAGTATTTATCTCAAATAGTAAATCCACCTTACCAATTGGCCCGTTACGTTGCTTGGCTACAATTACCTCGGTTAGATTGCGCACGCGGTTCATATCCTCTTGCCATTTTGTAAAGGCATCGGTACCCTCTTGCGGCATTTTACGAGCTAGGTAGTATTCCTCACGATATATAAACATTACTATATCTGCATCTTGCTCAATACTACCCGATTCACGTAAATCAGATAGCTGCGGGCGTTTATCCTCACGTTGCTCTACCGCACGGCTAAGCTGCGATAATGCTATAACTGGTATGTTAAGCTCCTTAGCTATAGCTTTTAAGCCTTGCGTAATTTCCGAAACCTCTTGCGTACGCCCCTCCCCTGCACTACGTGCACTGCCACGTATTAACTGCAGATAATCTATCACCAGCAGCTTTAAATTATGCTTACGCTTTAAACGCCTAGCACGGGTACGTATAGCACTAATACTTAGTGCAGGAGTGTCATCTATATGTAATGGCAATTTGGCTAATTTATCGTTTGCCTCTACTAATTTAGCAAAACCAGCATCGTCTAGTTCACCACGTCTAATTTCAGTAGCATTAAGCCCAGTGGCAGAGGATAACATACGCATAGCTAATTGCTCGGCACTCATTTCTAATGAGAACACACCAACCGAGCCACCTTCGCTATCTGCTGCTAAGTTTTCGGCACAATTAAAAGCAAAGTTAATTGCCAAAGCTGTTTTACCCATAGACGGGCGGCCAGCTAGTATAAGCAGGTCACTATCTTGAAAACCACCTAATTTCTCATCTATATCAGCCAAACTAGTAGATATACCCATTAGGCCACCACCACGCTTTTTTGCCTCTTCAGCACTAGCCACAGCTTCACCTAAAGCTATTTTTAAATGAGCAAAGGCACCATCTTTACTTCCATCAGTGGCTAAACCAAACAACCTAGACTCAGCTTTTTCTATTTGCCCTTCAGCAGTATTATCATTGCTTTCGTCGTAGGCTTGGTTCACTATATCACCACCTACATCAATAAGTTGCCTTTTTAAGGCTAAATCATAAATTAATAAACCATAGGTTTTAATGTCTATAATCTCTGTTGCAGCTGCAGCTAAACGTACTAAGTACCCTGCTCCACCAAGCTCTTTAAAAACCTCATCTTTATCAAACACACCTTTTAAGGTAATCGGAGTAGCTACTAATGATTTCTCGTTATAGTTGAATATTTGCTGATAAATCTTTTGATGTGCAGGCTCAAAAAAATGTGTTGACTGTAGGAAATCTGCAACTTTATGAAGAAGCTCATTATTTATCAGCAAAGCCCCTAGTAGAGCCTGTTCTGCTTCAATATTTTTAGGCAACTCTTTATATAATTTTTTATCAACAGAAATTATTTCATCATTCGCCGGTTTTAGTGCTGACATAAACTAGACTTTAGATATATTATCACTAGATTACAAGCTTAACGATTTATTAACCTTTTGGTAATAAAGTATATATACTTTAAATTAACAGGGGTTGCCCAAATAGTTAAGCCGTGTTAATAAACAATTGATTATATAGCATATGAAAAATACTAAGAATATAACACCTGATATCTCCTTAAGCCGCGACGATTTAATGTTAGATAGCCGTTATATAAAAAGTTCTGGCAAAGTAATAAAAGATGCTTTGCAAAAGGGGTTCGATGTTCTACAGATGGAAAACGGCGATATAGTAACAACTGGTACAAAAGTTGTTGTTTATCGTTATACTTGGAGCAATGAGCAGGGTAAACTAATAAAAACTGCTAATGAAAAAAAGGATCCTTCAGTAAGTGAGCTAGTTACGGAAAGTATCCTTGAGGGCGCATAAGATTTACTATATAAGCTCTATCCATGAGCAAAAAGAAAGTAGTATTAGCATATTCTGGTGGGCTTGATACATCAGTAATTTTAAAATGGTTACAGGACGAGCACAATGCCGATGTTGTGACTTTTACAGCCGATATCGGCCAAGGTGAAGAAGTAGAACCAGCCCGTGCAAAAGCCAAACAATTAGGTGTTGAGGAAATATTTATAGATGATTTACAGGAAGAATTTGTAAAAGACTATGTATTCCCTATGTTTAGGGCAAATACCGTATATGAGGGGCAGTATTTACTAGGCACATCTATAGCACGCCCGTTAATAGCAAAACGCCAGATAGAAATTGCAAAACAAGTAGGTGCAACCGCAGTTGCACATGGCGCTACTGGTAAAGGTAATGATCAAGTACGTTTTGAGCTAGGATATTACGCACTACAACCAGATATTGAGGTAATAGCCCCATGGCGTGAGTGGAAGCTTAATAGTAGAACAAAACTACTGGCATATGCCGAGCAACACGGGATACCAATTGAAATGGCCAATAAAAACAAACCTCCCTACTCTATGGATGCAAACCTACTGCATATATCATATGAGGGCGATATATTAGAGGACCCATGGGCAGAGCCGCGTGAAGATATGTTTTTACGCACCACAAGCCCAGAGCAAGCGCCAGATAAACCAACCTATATTGAGATAGAATATAAAAATGGTGATCCAGTAGCTGTAGATGGCGTTAAGTTAAGCCCAGCTAAATTACTTACTAAGTTAAACCAGTTAGCTGGTGATAACGGTATTGGCCGCCTAGATATAGTAGAAAACCGCTATGTAGGCATGAAAAGCCGCGGAGTGTACGAAACCCCGGGTGGTACCATAATGCTAGCCGCGCATAGAGCTATGGAAAGCATCACTATAGACGGCAAAACTACTCACTTAAAAGATGAGCTAATGCCTAAATATGCCGAGCTAATATATAACGGCTATTGGTGGAGCCCAGAGCGCACCGCCCTGCAAGCCGCTATAGATAGCACTCAAAAAAATGTAGAGGGCATAATACGCCTTAAGTTATATAAAGGCAATATTACGGTAGTAGGCCGTAAATCCCCAACTAGCCTATACAGCGCCGAGCATGTAACTTTTGAAGAGGATGAGGTATACAACCAACGCGATGCAGAAGGCTTTATAAAACTAAACGCATTAAGATTGAGGCTAGGTTAATAAACACAAAAATGGATAATTCCATTGCTTACTAACTACCTATAAGATAATAGCTAACCATGGGCATACTAGAGCTATTTTACGCCACACTTGCAGCTATTGGTGGTTTTGTGCTACGCTTTTGCCGTTTAACTGGTCGCGTTAGCTTTTTTACTAGCCGCTCCGTTTTAGGTATATTTAAACCTCCTTACTACTGGGCGCAAATTAAACGTCAATTTTTAGATATAGGCTATTATAGCCTGCCTGTTGTTGGCCTTACTGCTATATTTGTCGGTGCTGCTTTAGCTTTACAAAGCTATAGTGGTTTTTCGCGCTTTTCGGCTGAGAGCTCCATCCCTATGGTAACTGCACTAGCAATAGTGCGCGAGTTAGGCCCTGTATTAGGCAGCCTGATGGTAGCCGGCCGCGTAAGTGCCAGCATAGCAGCGGAAATTGGCACAATGCGCGTAACTGAGCAAATATATGCACTACAAACTTTATCTACTAGCCCGTTTCAGTACTTAATGGCACCTCGTATATTAGCAGCCACACTTATGATGCCGGTACTAGTGGGCGTTGCAGATATTATAGGTATATACGGTGGTTATTTAGTATGTACCTTAAAGCTGGGCTTTAACCCAGGCGCATATCTGAACAATACTTTTAACTTTATCCAAGTTATGGACGTAGTAAGCGGCCTTATAAAAGCTGCTGTTTTTGGCTTTATAATTGCGCTTATGGGTTGCTACCATGGCTATCATAGTCGCGGTGGCGCAGCAGGTGTGGGTGCTGCTACTACTTACGCTGTTGTATCTAGCTCTATACTAATACTATTGTTTAACTACATATTAACTGAAGCATTTTTTATATAAATAATGACATCAAAATCTACTAAACTAGTTAGCGCAGGCCGCAACTCAAATCAATATAGCGGGGTTGTTAACCCACCTGTGTTTCATGCATCTACTATATTATTTGATAACTACACCGAGTTTAAAAAAGCCTTATCTGGCAGGCATGAGGGCGCATCCCCATATGGTCGCCATGGCACACCTTTAACTCGTGAGCTAGAGGCAGCATTGCAAGCCATAGATGGCTACGATAAAGTATTTGTAACTAGTAGCGGCGTAACTGCCATAAGCACAAGCCTGCTTAGCTTTTTAAAACCGGGTGATCATTTATTAATGGTAGATAACACCTATGACCCTACCCGCCGTTTTTGCAAAGAGGAGCTAGCAAAGTTTAATATAGAAACTACCTATTATGATCCAACTATAGGTGCAGATATAGCCAAACTAATACAGCCTAATACTAAGGTTATATTTATGGAAAGTCCAGGCAGCCTAACGTTTGAGCTACAAGATATACCAGCCATAGTAGATATAGCTAAGGCTAATAACATAACTACTATTATAGATAACACTTGGGCAACCCCACTATACTTGGACACAAAAGCTTTGGGTGTAGATGTAACCATACAAGCTGGTACAAAATATATTAATGGCCATAGCGATGTTATGATGGGCGTAATTAGCTGCAACAAAAAACATGCTGGTAAAATTAGCCGTACCTACAAAAACATAGGCGCGCAACTAGCACCAGATGATTGCTACTTAGCATTGCGTGGCCTACGCACACTTGCGGTACGCCTAAAACAGCATGAGGCTAACGCCTTATATTTAGCTAAGCAATTCCAAAATCATTCTAAAATACAGGCGGTATTACACCCTGCCCTATCTGGTAATGATATATTTAAGCGCAACTTCACCGGATCTTCTGGCCTATTTAGTATTGTGTTAAATAAGGCTTATAACGATGATGAGCTGGCTAAATTTTTTAACCACCTACAGCATTTTGGCATGGGCTTTAGCTGGGGTGGATATGAAAGCTTAGCCATACCATTTTGGCTAGACGATATACGCACTGCTACTAAATTTGCTTATAATGGTAGCTGTATACGCATCCATGCCGGGCTGGAGGATAAAGAGGATCTATGGCAAGATTTACAAAATGCATTAGAGCAATTAGGCTAGCATTAGCCACATTAATTTTATTTAGCTCCTTTGCTAGTGCCAATAAAATATCTTTAATCCGTGATGCTGAGATTGAAGATTATCTAAAAGAATACGCCACCCCTATATTTAATGCAGCCAACCTACCACCAGATAGTGTTGAGCTAATTATAGTAAATGATGAATCCATCAATGCTTTTGTAGCAGGTGGGATGAATATCTTTTTAAACACTGGCCTACTTATGGAGGCTGAAACCGCAGACATAGTAATTGGCGTAATAGCACATGAAACTGGGCATATTACAGGTGGCCATATTATCCGCCGCGGAGAGGATATGGAAAACGCCACCATACAAACCGTGCTTGGTGTACTAACAGGGGCAGCTGTAATGGCAAGTGGCTTGCCCGATGCAGGTGCTGCTATTGCTAGCCTATCTACCCATATTGGTACGCGCAATTTTTTAAAACATACTAGAGATCAAGAGTCTTCCGCTGATCAAGCAGCCATAACTTTTTTAAAACAAAGTGGATATAGCGTTGATGGCTTAAAAAAACTGCTTAAAAAACTTAAAAAACGTGAGGAATGGTTTCATGGCACGCCAGACCCATATGCTATTACCCACCCTGGTACATCAGAGCGTATAAATGCACTACGTTTGCATGCAAATAGTGGTAATGTACCAAACCATTTAAATATTAAACAGCAACGTATAGTAGCAAAACTATTTGGCTTTTTAAAAACAATTGAAGAGGTAGAGCAAAAATATCAATCATGGGATAAATCTCTACCTGCTCAATATGCACGCAGTATTGCTTATTACCGTAATAATGAGTTTTCTAAGGCTCATAAATTGCTAGATGAGTTACTAGATAATAACCCAGGTGATCCGTATATAAATGAGCTTAAAGGGCAGATATTATATGAAACCGGGCAGGTACTGCAAGCCTTACCCTATTACCACAAGGCTAGTCGTTTAAACCCAGATAATGATTTACTAAAAATGGAGGCTAGCAAGGTAATGATAGCTACATTAGATAAACGCTACGCAGCTAAAGCTAAAGAGAGTTTAGAAAAAATAGTTTTAAAAGACCCGGACAACATAACCGCTTGGCGTTACATAGCCGGTGCTTATAGCTTGCTTGGCAAGCAAGGTTTAACCTATTTAGCCAAAGCAGAGGAATTTAGAATTAAAAATAAAACCGATAAAGCCTTAGAGTATGCCAAAAAAGCTAAAGAGATATTTAAAACTAAAGCACAAATTCAACGTGCTGATGATTTAATATTTTTATTAAAGGCCATTAAAATTAAAGAAAAGGAAGAAGAGTTATTTTAATTTTTTATCTGTAACAACACATAACAATTAATAAAAATGGGGATAAACTTTACAACTAACCAATTTTCTAGCTGGCTCTCTAATCTATGCAGCAACCATGCCGAGGTGCACCAAGATGAGTTGGATTTATTTACTAATCCATACAAACAACCTACTAGGCATTACCATAATCTTGCTCATGTAATTACTGTAGATGGTGATGAAGAGCCCAATATTCCCTCTAGTATATTTTCTCAGAGTATAATTAACTCTATTTACCACCTATCAATTTTAAGCCATGATACCGTTTACCTAGGGATAGACAAAACTATTGATCCTGCTATTTGGGCGGTATTAGAGGAATTAGTAGAGCCCCCTACTCTAATTCAAACAACTGATAATAAACCTCCCCAGTACCAGGTAACTATTACTGCTAGTGACGATCTTACAAAAATGGTTGGCATAATGGTAAATTGTGGGTCGCTGAAGAGTGTTGTAATCGTTTATGGTATTGCATTAGCGAGGGAAGTATTTATTTGTACGAAATGAATTGTAAAAAAAGTGTCCGAAATGTTTTTCA
>Ga0163111_10000065_pt1 | contig 59166 bp, 33 predicted proteins | sample CRUFie1St18metaG_FD_109645 | JGI IMG/M metagenome (GOLD analysis project Ga0163111, IMG submission 109645) | Marine microbial communities from the Costa Rica Dome - CRUD Field 142mm St18 metaG | ecosystem: Environmental > Aquatic > Marine > Oceanic > Photic zone | place: Costa Rica: the Eastern...
AACTGTAACGAATGCATGTGCATCTGATATGCATTGTGACACGATTGATGCCGATTGCAATCACACTGCGCCTACCATCCAACCTACCGTATCAACCACTAACCCACGAGAGGTAAGCTTTGCTCTAAGCCCTGCCCCTCCTGCTGGAGCAACATATAGTTGGGAGTTTGGCAGTGCAACATTAGGAGCAGGAACCTCTACGCAAGCGAACCCTACAGTCACATTCCCAGTAGTGCATGAGTATGGAGTAGATGTTACAGTTACCTATGCAGATGGTTGTACAACGGACTCTTATGTATTGGTACAAATAACAAATCCAACTTGTGGAGATCCTACTGCTGTAAACGATATATTGACCATCTGTACCAATAATACAGAACATACAGTGGATGTATTAGCCAATGATACATATACAGGAGCGACCTATGTAAGTATCACGACTCAACCGACTCAAGGTACAGTCGATCAAGATCCTGATGGAGATGGCACCATAAGTTATACGCCATCAAATCTAGCCTCTTTCTCTGGGGATTCATTTACATATGAAGTATGTGATGAGTGTGGATGTTCTGAAGCGAACGTGACAATCAATATAAATACTCCACCTGTCGCTACCTTCACTTATGATGAAACGAATAGACCTACAATTGCTTTCACAAGCACGCATCTCGCTCCAACCAGTTGGGCTTGGGACTTTGGAGACAATAACACCTCCACAGATCAAAATCCAACCCATACCTATACGACTCCTGGAAGCTATAATGTATGTCTAACCGTCACAAATGCTTGCGGGCAAAATATGCAATGTCAGTCCATCGATGTTGCGCCCCCTTGTAATGACGCTGCTCCAGGTATATCCGAAACGATATCCCTCCTCAATCCATTAGACATTACCTTTAATCCTTCTAACCCCGCAGGAACCAATTGGGCGGCTTATGAATGGCAATTCCCTGGTGGTAGTACACAAAACACCCAAACAGCTTCCTTCACCTTCCCTACTGCAGGTACGTATGAAGTATGTTTGAAGGTTACTGGACAAGATGGTTGTACAGAAACTACATGTGTAGACGTAAATGTAGTCAATCCGAATTGTGGAGATCCTACTCCTGCTGATGACCAAGCCAACCTTTGTCTTGAACTCTTCACAGGTAGTCTTCCAAGTACAACGGTAAATGTATTGACCAATGATACGTATACCAACACTATAACACGAGTAGAAATCGCTACTCCCCCTGCACACGGAACTGCAATCGTGAACTCCGATAATACCATCACCTATGAGACAGATGGTAGTTATACAGGGAATGATATCATCATATACGAACTTTGCGATGAATGTGGATGTGAAACGGCTTCTCTAACCATTAACATCCAAAATCAACCAAGTGCCAATTTTATTACAAGCTCAACAGGTACTGCCTCTATATCCACCACGAATCTATCGGTAGGAAATACGTGGAGTTGGGACTTCGGAGATGGGAATACTTCTACAGATTTTGCACCAGACCATACGTATCAAGCCTCTGGTACATATATGGTTTGTTTGACAGCAACAAACGGATGTGGAAGCAATATCCGATGCCAAGAAGTCAATATTGCGGCAGATAGTTGTACATATCCTCGCCCACAAATTCTCGCAACGGTATCTACCAATGATCCATTCACCTATCTCTTCTCTGTAGCCAATGGAAATGGTCAGAATTGGAGCTATTATTGGGAATTCCCTGATGGAACAAACACCCAATCACCTGATCCAAGTCATTCATTCTCGAACACAGGTATGCATACCGTATGTTTGACGGTTACAGATGGGGATGGTTGTAGCACTACCGTTTGTATACAGCAACCCGTTTATGCACCAGGATGTAATGACCCTGTAGCAGTACCTGACACCTTAGACTTATGTGCACCGCTATTTGCAGCAGGAGCAATATCTTTCCCCCTTGATGTCTTATCGAATGACTTTCATGATACCAATCCAGATGTTACCATACTAACTCAACCTGCAGACGGCACAGTTACACAGGCATCTACAGGAAGTGGTTCAATGACCTTCACTACCTTCAATACTCTCTCTCGTATTGAGACCTTCGATTATGAACTATGTGATGATTGTGGATGTAGCACAGGAACCGTATTCATTAGAATCAAACGAGCTCCTAGTGCAAATTTCGTTGCGGACGTGGACGGAGATGAGGTGTCTTGCACAACTGTTCCAACAGCAAACGAAACATTCGAATGGGACTTTGGAGATGGAGCAACTTCTACACTTCAGAATCCGACCCATACCTATACAGCTTCAGGTACATACACGATAAAGTTAATCGCAACTAACGACTGTGGAACCGACACAGCCGAACAAGATGTAACCGTAACTGTCCCTTGCTCAACTGTTGATCCAGATATTTCCTACACACCTTCTCCTTTGAATAACCTTGATTTGACGCTAACGGTAGAGAATCCAACATCAAGTCCTTTCACCAATTATCTATGGACATTCCCTGATGGAAGTACCTCCACCCAAGCGAACCCAAGCCATACCTTCTCAAGTCCTGGCATGCACAATGTATGTGTTTCCACGACAAATGCCAATGGATGTCCGAGTAGTAGTTGTGGGGATGTCTGCGCAGGGCCAGGGAACTGCCCAAAACCTACCGCAGATGATGAGCATGTATACTCCTGTTATTCTTCAACTCATGCTAGAGCAAGCAGTGTCGTAGTGGATGTATTGATTGGTGACCAAGTCACAGGAACCCCTAATATTAGCATCACTAGAGCTCCTCGGAATGGAACAGCAAGAGTTATAGCGGGAAATCGAATCCGCTATACCCCAAACAAATGGTTTTCTGGAGTAGATGTCCTAGAGTATGAAGTATGTGACGACTGTGATTGTGATAAAGGCGAAGTAGTGATAGAGATACTCAAGGACATCACTCCTAGTTTCACACATAATGCGAACGACCTGACGGTTACTTTCTCATCTGGTATAGCAACAAATGCGACCCAATGGTTCTGGAGATTCGGCGATGGAACGACCTCAACTCAACGCCATCCAACCCATACATATACAGCACCTGGAGACTACTATGTATGTCTAACTGCAAGCAACTATTGTTATCGCCGTTCAATTTGTAAACTAATTACGGTTACAGAGCCGCCTTGCGAAGGTCCCACTCCTCAACTTCAGTTCACCCCCTCTCCGACCAATCCATTGGTATACACATTCTCGGTGGCCAATGCGAATGCAGGAAACTGGGCTTCCTACCACTGGTTTACCCCTCTTAGTAACCAACCTTTTGGAGTAGGACAACCTATCACGAGAACCCTTACAAGGGGAACGTATAATATCTGTCTTAAGGCAGTGGATCAAGCCAATTGTACGACTTCTGTATGTAGTACGCTGGTAGTAAGTCCTCCTGGCGGATGTCATGATCCAATCGCTGTAGAGGATGAAAAACATATATGTATGGGAGCAAATATGGTTGCAAGAGGTTCCATTGATGTTGCGGCCAATGACATTCTTCATGGCACTCTGGCCTCTAGAACGCTTACAGCAGGAGCAATACATGGAAGAACTTCCGTGACTGGCACCACCATTAATTATACTTCCCCACAAGGATGGACGGGAGTAGATAGAGTATCTTATAGAATTTGTGATGATTGTGGGTGCAGTAGTGGAATTTTGTATGTCAATGTGCATGCGAAGCCTAGGGCACAAGCAAGCGTACATAATATAGACCAAAATAAGGTCACTTTCTGGAATAACTCTTGGGATGCAACCGAGTATCTTTGGGATTTTGGGGATAACACCACCTCCACAGAAAAGAGCCCAGTCCATGTATATCCAAGAGTGGGTAAGTATATAGTGAAATTGACCGCTTCTAATCCTGGATGTGTAGACGATGTTAAGTACTTAGTAGTGAGAATTACAAGCGTCTGCCCAATACCGAATCCACAGGATGACACATTCCCTGTTTGTCCGAAGGTCGGTAATCGATTAAACAGTAGCCAATTAAATGTACTACACAATGACCAATACACCCAACCTGTATCTGTAACCATCGAAACAGATCCAGCACATGGAACCGCAATTGTGTCTCAGAATATCATTCAATTCACCCCTGGTCCGACATTCAGTGGCAGTGACGTGCTCACCTACAGAATTACAGACAGATGTAGTACGGCTACAGCAACAGTAACGCTCCAAGAGAAGCCTAAACCCGTAGCCCAATTCTTTGTATTCGAAAACCAGAACCAGAATTGGAGATATGAATTCATAGATTTCTCAGACAATGCCGTTGTTTGGTCATGGGATTTTGGAGATGGAAACTTCTCTAACGAAATGAGTCCGTCCCATGTCTATACCCAAGCAGGGCCTCATACTGCTTGTTTAACTGTAGTAGATGAGTGTGGTCGTAGTGATCAAGAGTGTTGGATTTTAGATCCTGGATTTGCCTGTATTCCTCCTACAGGTGCAGATGATATTGCAAGCATCTGTGTACCTGATCAAAATGTCCGTATGGCTCCTATAACCATTGATATACTTGACAATGATACCCATAGTGGCACAATCAGTGACCTTGACTTAATGAATAATGCACAATATGGAGTTGCGAGTATTGTCAATGACATGCTTGAGTATACGCCTTTCCCAGGAGTATCAGGAGTAGAACAACTCACCTATAGATTGTGTGATGGATGCCGATGCGGTCTCGGAGAGGTAACCATCAATATTAACCAAGAACCAACGGCCTTCTTTGCCATTCAATCTACCAATGGCTATGACCTAACGGTTGAGAACACTTCTGTAGCGGGAGACAATTGGTCATGGGATTTTGGAGACGGAAACACCTCCAATGACGAAAACCCATCTCATACCTATAGCTCCCCAGGTACATACAATGTATGCCTGACTGTAACGAATGGATGTACGGATAGTGATTTCTGCCAAACAGTTGAGATTTCAGGAAGCAGTTGTACACCTCCACAAGGAGTGGACGACATAGAGTATACTTGTTTCGACCCAGTCAGTGGAACAGCTCCTGCTATCACGATGGATGTAACAAGCAATGACATTGACAATGGAGAAGAATTCAGCATTCGCAATGTTTCAACTCCTTTCCATGGCTCCGTAATTGTGCCTTCTAATGGAACAGGTGAGTTCACCTATACGCCTCCTTCGAATTTCGTAGGTACAGACCAATTCACTTACGACATCTGTAACGATTGTGGGTGCACTACAGCCACAGTAACTGTAGAAGTACAGGGCGATCCTGATGCAGACTATAGCTACACAATCCAAGAGAATGATCCGCTCTCTGTAGACTTCCAAACACTTCTTGGGCAAGTTCCTGCGAATACATTCGATTGGGACTTCGGAGATGGCAATACAGGATCAGGCGAAGACGTAACGCATACCTTTGCTACAGCAGGCACATACAATGTATGCCTTAATGCAAGCAATGATTGTGGAACAACTACAACCTGCTACTCCCTCAATGTTGGGCAAGGATGTAATGATCCAATCGTACGAGAAGACCATATCACCATATGCGCAGCTAACATAGTGGCGGGTTCAGGAGTTCAATTCGATGTATCGGCCAATGATACCCATGGAACCAATCCTTCTGTAAACCTAGTCAGTGGGCCAACGAACGGTACCCTCATAGAACCAGGAGGCTTTGGCGTATTCGCATACACACCGAATGCAGGCTTCTCAGGTACTGACCAAATCACCTACGAGCTATGTGATGATTGTAGTTGTATAACAGGTACGGTATATCTATCCGTTCCAGATGAATCACCTGATGCAAGCTTCTCCTTCGTACCAAATGGACTACAAGTAGCATTCTCTGGGGTAGCACAAGAAGGTGTAAGATGGCAATGGGACTTCGGTAATGGCGCGAGTCTCACTACTAACGACCCAGATGTCACGTATACCTATGCAGAGGCAGGCACATACAATATTGTCCTTGTTGTCACGACGGATTGTGGAGACATACATGTCACTACTGAGGAAGTAGTATTATGTGGTCGTGATCCATTCCCGAACAATGATGATGCAACTTCTGCAGCAGGCATCCTCAATAGAGGTTCGATTAGTGCGCTAGTTTGTCCGCGGGGCGATATCGATTGGTATACCTTCCAGATCCCTGCCAATCGTCCAAACGCACGCGTTCGCCTATACAACCTCCCTGCGAATTTCGACCTAAGCGTATATGATGCCAGCCAAACATTGATAGGCTCGTCCTTAGAAACAGGTACAACTTCCGATGAGGTCGTACTTAATGGAGTGACAGCAGGCGCATACTATGTGAAAGTAGAGGGCGGCAATGCGAACAGTCCAGCAGGTACAGATTATGATGCGGCAAACGCCTACAGACTATCTGTACAATTGCGAAACAGTCCGTTTAGCACACGTGTTGAGACGGACGATGAGATCGAAGAGACAGGTATTGCTGTGAGTGGAGGCAACAACGGCTCAGCCACAAGCCCAATTGACATCACACGTACTGACTTCGGACAATCAATTAGCTTAACGAATTATCCAAACCCATTCTCCGATGCAACGACCTTCGAATACATCCTTCCTGAGGATGCCATCGTATCCCTAAGCATCTACAACCTAATGGGTCAAGAAATCGCGAAGCTACAAGAAGGAGAAGAGGTACTTGCAGGTACCCATACAGAATCCTTCGAGGCCAATGAACTACCTGACGGCATATACTATTGTATCCTTCAGGTGGGTGCACAGAAAATTACCCAGAAGATTGTCATCTCTAAATAATCTTATCGGTAGTTCCCAATTAAGGGTATTAAATAGTTTGTGAATTGCGGGCAGCTCCTTCAACGGGGCTGCCATTCTTTTATATATGCCTTTTTATCGCACAAAGTCCAACATTTTCTCATGGCTCTTCTGACAAATCCGCTTTACGAGCATCTTTATAGTAACAACCATCCAAATTATAACCCAATTTAGAACACACATATCATGAGTCATTTTAAACCGTTACTAACACTCACACACGGAGAATAGAACATCCTCCCATCTTCGTTTTGCCATTTACTGCCATTTATCATCAATCCTTCATTGATGATAGCACGAATTATCTTTTTTACGTCAAATTTTTCTGTATTTGATGTCATCCTCCCATTGCATAATGACATCAAATAAGGTCTAACTACACACAGCATGCATAATCCACCTTTCAATCAACTTGTAGACTCATCTTAGCTAAAGTAGCTAACATGTATCTATCCCCTACTTCACTCCAAGCACCAGGGATTCATTGAATAAGGTATTTGTGTCTTATTCATATAGTTACCGCCGTATCCATTTCGAACCCATACCTGAACCACCCTAGTGCGAGGACGTACTTGGTATGTCTATACCTCTCTGTAACATATCTATCTTATCAACTTGTAGACACATTTCAAATCTTGATTCTATGTTTACCTTACCAACCAAACCCTCTATATTCTCCGCTGCATTAGCCTATCCTATCCTTATGCTTTTCCTTATAATAGGATATACAAATACGCTATTCTCCCAAATCAATTGCAACCACCCCAATCCCCTCATCCAAGCCGTTGTAGACCCAAATGACAACCTCACGTATACCTTTAGTGTCACCAATCTAAGCATTATGGCATTCGATTATCATTGGACATTTAGTACCAATGATGACTCCTATGACGAAAGCCCAGATTATACCTTCCCTTCGGCGGGCACTTATCAGATATGTGTCGATATAGAACTAGAAGACACCTGCCAAGTCACGGCCTGCCTAAGTCTTGTGATTCCCGCTACAGGAGGAGGCGGAACAGGACATTGCCCTACCCCCATTGCCCAAGCCGACCAGATAGCCTATTGTGGCCGTGATACCAGTATTACCTTTGATGTATTAGAGAATGATACCTATACAGGTAATCCCGTTGTTAGTATCCTGAATTTCCCCAATAAGGGAAGGCTAGTACACGGCTCGCCCTATACGGGAGTATTCACTTTTATTCCGCACAACCTCTTGCTATTTACAAATGATGCCTTTGTTTATATCGTCCAAGACGATTGTGGAGCAGATACCATACGTGTAGATATTGTCTTGGGCACAGCCGCCCACGCAGACTTTACCGTAGACGAGAGTAATCGCCCCACCATCAGTTTCACTCCTACAGATTTTAACGCTCTGGTATTCCATTGGGACTTTGGGGATGGAGATACTTCCAGCTTACCGAATCCAACACATACTTACCTAATCCCAGGTTTTTATACGGTATGCCTCACCACCACTAGTCCTTGTAGTGAACATACGGTTTGTAAGCAAGTAGAAGCAACGATTCCTTGTGGAACGCCTGCTCCGAATATTGTACAAGCGGTATCCATACAACATCCCCTAGAATTTAATTTCAGCACTTATGATCCATCAGGAACAATCTGGTTAACCTATGAATGGACTTTTCCTGATGGAAGCACATCGAATCTCCCCAATCCTATCTATACATTTGCCACTGCAGGAACCCATGAAGTTTGTCTGCGTGTAACAGGGATCAATGGTTGTACAGAGAAACGGTGTACCAATGTAACCGTAAGTAATCCCAACTGTGATGCCCCAACAGCAGTAGATGATACGATGCTCCTATGCCTGAGCCCTTCAACTTTACCTATTCCGCTAGATTCCATTGATATAGATGTAACGCAAAATGATCTCCTTTCTGGCAATGCTGTGACCATGAGTGTACTACAATCACATGGAGATATAACAGGACAAGCCTTTTTCCCCTCACCCCATGATGGAACCCTCCGCTTTCGCATCAGAAGCCTATCTCCCAGCACCAACACCATTACATACCAAGTTTGTGATTCCTGCGGATGTGATACGGCACAAGTAGTCATCTACAGCAAAAAAGAGCCATTCATTACTGAGATCACCCATACTCCTCCAGAACCAAATGGCACGGTTACTTTTACAGCAGACGGACTTCATGCCAATGCTTGGCATTGGGACTTTGGTGATGGTTTTCTTTCCAATGATGAAAATCCGACCCATACTTATGGAAGCACTGCAATCTTTTATGTGAGTGTGACCGTAAGCAATGAGTGTGGAATGGATTCCGACGGCGATAGTCTCATCATCACCCAAATATGTGATCCTCCAGAACTAGAAGATGACGAAATTAGTATGTGCCACAATACCAGCCAGACCATCAATGTGGCCGAAAATGATGACTTCAACGAACCTGATCCGACCCAGCTGTCTGTACGCATTGTGTCAGGTCCTTCTCATGGAACTTATACATTCAATCCCAATACATACGACCTTACCTATACCCCTCAAGCCCATTTCACAGGGCAAGACCAAATCGTATATGAGGTAAGCAGTGCGTGTGAGTCTGATCAAGCAACTGTTTCTATAGAAGTAGAAAACCTTCCCAATCCCATATTTCAGCATGCCCCTGTACAAGGTCAAGCGAGAACCATTGCTTTTACAACGATTGATAACGATGCCCATACCGCCAAATGGAACTTCGGAGATGAAACCCCAGAGGTATCGGCCTTTAATACCACCCATCAATTCCCTACCCCAGGTACATACGATGTATCCCTCACAAAAACCAATAGTTGTGGAGGATGGATAGGAAGAAGAACCGTACACATTCCTGGCCCTTGCCCTGATCCTATTGCCAAGGATGACTTGGAAACAATTGCCTATGAAGCCAATCAGGCGAATACGACGATGTCTCTATCGCTCATAAATAATGATACCCATGGCCTAAGCCCGAGAGTACGTATATTGAATATGAAGCGAGTCGATGGCAATAATGAAGTAACGGTTCCTGTCAGTTTGCAGACTACAACAAGCGTAGGAGCCTTCAACTTTGTCCCATCAGAATTAGCCATCAATAATAGCTGCACCCAATATGTCATCAAATATGAACTCTGTGATGTATGCGGATGTGATGAGGGCATCGCAAACCTCATGATTGGCCCCGCTCCTGAACCTAGTTTCTCTGTCACGGCACATCCAACAGATCCTCCGTCCAATAAGGTAGATATCAAGAATACCTCCAAACATATAGATTCATATGCGTGGAGTTTTGGGGACGGCACAACAAGCAATCAGGCCTTCAACCTTAAAACCCATGAATACCCACAAGCAGGCGCCTATACCATCAAACTAATAGGTACGAATCAATGTGGAACGCGAACCAAACAGCTGCCTATCAATGTAAACCTTTGCAATCTTCCTGTTGCCCTACCCGATCAAGTGTTTGCTTGCCTTGACCCTCAAACAGGCGCAGCCATTACCGCAATGGTAGACCTAGTATCAAACGACGATGTAGGCCAAAACACAAGTTATTCGGTAAAGATATTAAAACAACCCGAATTTGGTTCGTTAATTCCTTCGGGCAATTCCCCAGGCGTATTCACCTATACCCCTAATGTGGCCAATTCCGTCACCGAGTTTATCCCCTATAAGCTCTGTACAGATTGTGGATGCTCCGAAAGCGTATTGACCCTCAATATTACAGGGAGTCCCATCATTGACTTTAGTTCTTCTGTTCAAATGGGCAATACCCTCTCCGTAGATTTTGATGGGAGCATTGATGTATACAACCGCCCTCACAGCCTAAGTTGGGATTTTGGGGATGGGCAATCGATTCAACTAGATGAAACGGCCATAGCAGCCCTACCCAATTCGGCGAATAACAATACGGGTACACTCAACCTTCACCATCTTGCGAACCATACCTATGCCTCCCCAGGTAATTATACCGTAACCCTCACCGTATCAAATACATGCGGCACCTCAACCGTATCTCATAATGTGGATGTTCGGTTGCTTTGCCCACTTCCTCAAACCCAATCGGAACAGTTCTTTGCATGTGAACGTACATCGAGTCAAGACGAAGGAACTGTTTTCAATGTATTGCTCAATGATGAATATGTGGATACCCCGACCGTATCCATCAGTATGCCTCCTATACATGGCAGCATTCATATCGTCCCGAATGCCCCCGTAGGTACTTTCGAATACTTCCCACATGTAGGCTATACAGGAGGCGATTTTGCCACCTATGAGGTCTGTGATGATTGTGGATGTAGTACAGAGACGATTCATTTTGATGTCATGTCAGATGTTTTGCCTTCCGCAGTGACCAGTGTGAGTGTATCCGACCAAACAGTACACTTAACAACGACTCCTCAAACAGGTGTTACGTGGGAATGGGATTTTGGGGATGGCAATAGTAAAGAAACCGAACAAGCTGCTGTTTCCCATACGTACGCATCGCCAGGTAGTTACAATATCCCTGTAACGGCAACAAACGCTTGTGGCACCATAGATACCTATATTGCCCATGCTGTGATTTGTGGGAGAGATGCCCATGAAGGCAATGACGATATGCAATCAGCAGCCTCCATCAATCCTGGTGTTACCCGTGCATTTATTTGTCCACAAGGAGATATAGATTGGTACCAAACTGCCGTTCCTGCCAACAAACGGAATCTACAAGTTCGGCTCACCGAATTGCCACAGAACTTCACCCTACGCATTAAGAACAGCATGGGTGCCACCATTGCCATGTCGGCCAATACAGGCACCCAAGACGAAGAAGTCACCCTCAATAACCTCATGCCAGGTATGTATTATGTACAGGTTGAGGGGGCTCCTACTTCTGCTCCTTTTGGGCCGACCTTCGATTCTGACGAGCCTTATCGTCTACACATTCGTACCCGTGCTACGGCTTTTGACAGCCGTTATACCTCAACTACAACGGATGCTCCAACATCCGAGAATGATATACGTTTGACAAACTACCCGAATCCATTTACTGAAGAAACCACCTTGGAATGGTTCCTACCCGAACGTACAGAAGTATCACTTACGATACATAATTTCTTTGGTCAAAAGATTGCCACGATTGTAAACACCCGAGCCCTTTCGGCAGGGATACACACATATCCGTTCCATTCGAATCATCTACCCGATGGTGTCTATTACGCAATCTTACAGGCAGGAGAGCGACAGATTGTGCAAAAAGTGGTAATCCTCCGATAAAAGAAAGTCATACGTACATTCCTGGACTCATATCCTTTGGTGATTTTAGGTGGCTCCCGAAAGGGAGCTGCCTTCCTTGTTTTAGGGCGGTTGGTTCCTGCGCTAAGGAATCGGCAAGATGCCAGATAGGTAGCGCACCGATAAAGTGAATTCGGTAAGGCTACTGAAGGCGTTCTGTCATGACAAATCTAGCTGCACACTGTTACATAAGACAATTCATATATAAAAGAATTCCCATTCATCCAGTTCATAGAACAATGAATATATGGGAATTCAAGAAATCAGGAAATGAGCCTCCCTTTAATTGAAATAGAAGGATTTTTTTCTCAAAAAACTGTTTACCTTTTTCAAACAAAAAGACGATTACATAGAAGAAATCTATATTAGTGGGTAAGCCGAGGTTTGCCCCAACCAAATCTTAAAAGAATATATTTATGCAGAAGAACCTTTACACTTGTATTGAAATCCCATAATACTCACATACTCATTTTCACAGAGCCTTGCACTGGTCATAAAATACGCGAGGCTCTCAAATCATCATTACTATACACTCATATTTGATCTTATTTCACTTAAAAGAAGCATGAAATGAAACACCCATTTGACTATAGGGGTAATGTATAGAACCAGTTAAGGTTATCTATACAAGTTGTATTCCTCTACCTCACAAAGAGATATGATGACCCTAGTAGATAGAAACTCGCTCGAACCTATCGAGCAGTTTTTATCTACCTGAAAGTTACGATCTTCTTTTGGACACGTTATGCAGGCGACTGTTTGCATATGATGGTCATGGTATGGCAAAAAATTACCAATTCGACATTTTATACACACATTTACACAGAAGAACTTCTATTCACCCTCCCTTCAATAATGGTACATTATGCGAAGTCAGTATGTATTTACACAACTATTAGGACGCTACATTCCCACACCATTTATTCCATTAGGCCCAATAGGCTTATTATTTCTTTTTTTATTCGGATCCACAACCTTCCTCCATGCCCAGCAACCTTGTGGCACCCCAACCATACAAGCTAACAGTATGGGGCCGAATACGTATTCGTTTTCGGCGGGGAATGCCCCTGGTGCCATAGCCTACTACTGGGATTTTGGCGATGGGGGCTTCTCCTCAGTCGCGAGCCCAACTCATACATTCTCGACATCAGGGAATTATACCGTTTGTGTCACCATTTTTACCACAGATACCTGTAGCCTCATGACATGTATCATGGTAATGGTCACAGGAGGGGGCACAGGAGGAGGGTGTGATGATCCTACTGCCTTAGATGACACCTACACCACTTGCGGAGGGGTAGATGTAACCCTCAGCCCGATATCCAATGACGTTTATACGGGTACTCCGACCATAAGCATTGTAAACGCTCCTAGCCAAGGGAACCTTTCTCTCAGTGGTACACATGATTATACCTACACTCCTGGAGTCAACTTCACAGGAGGAGATGTATTTACCTATCAGTTGTGTGATGACTGTGAGTGTACAACGGGTGTTATCACAGTGAATAGTTCAGGCAATGTTCCTGATGCCAGTTTCACATTCGATGATACAGCAAGTCCAACTATTGCCTTTTCTGATGCCTCTACAGATGCAACTTCATGGAGTTGGAACTTTGGAGATGGCAATTCGTCTACGGATCAAAATCCGACCCATACCTATGCATCAACAGGTTTGTATACGGTTTGTTTGACGGCCACAAGCTCCTGCGGTTCCGATACCTATTGTGATATCATCAATGTTACCTTCAATTGCCCCCGCCCTGTAGTGAATGATGACCAATTGAATGTCTGTAAAAATAGCTTTGGCACAATCACTGTAACAAACAACGACCAATTCGTACAATCAGACCCATTCAGCCCTACAGGACAAATCAATATCCTATCTGGCCCCAATCATGGAACAGTCGGTTCTCTGTTTACCCCTTATGAATTGATCTATTCTCCCAACCCAAATTACGCAGGAACAGATGAGATTGAATATGAAATCTGCGATCTCTGCGGATGTGATACAGGCAAGGTACTCATCACAGTACATGAAGACAAGCCTGAGGTCGATTTCTTCTTTTCTCCTAGCATAGGGGGTAATCCCACAGAATTCGACTTCGTCAGTCTCTCCCAAGGAGCGACTTCCTATCTATGGGACTTTGACGATGGCACGACCTCCACAGCCACTAACCCGACCCACGATTTTGGCCTAGGAAACCAAGGGCTACGCAATGTTTGTTTAACAGCAACCAATAGTTGTGGCTCGAAGAAACGCTGTAAGTTGGTAGACCCCAATCTACTTTGTACAGTTCCCGAAGCGGTAGAAGACGAGATTTCCTTCTGTTCGGTTAATACAGATCCTTCCCAACCTTCGATAGCCACTACTTTCGATGTATCCACGAACGATACCCATGATGGAACTGCCATCTTCACCCTCACCTCAAGTCCTTCCTACGGAAGTGCAAGCATATCTCCAGCAGGGGTCGTTACCTACCATGCCAATACCCTCTATACAGGTACCGACCAGTTGGAATATGAGATGTGTGATGGCTGTGGATGTACCACAGGGCAGGTTAATATTGATGTTGGCAACCAGCCCCGTGCAATGTTCGCTACAAGTAGCGTTTCAGGCAATACCCTATCCCTCTCCAACTCATCTACAGGGCTAGGCCTTGCTACATGGGACTTTGGCGATGGCAATACTTCTACCGATTGGGATCCTACCCATTCTTATGCGACCCCTGGAACATACGCGGTTTGTCTCTCTATTACCAATGATTGTGACACAGATGCAATGTGTCAAAATGTAACCGTCGGCCAACTCTGTGTTCCTCCTGTTGCTGTAGACGACAGAGAATTTACCTGTATAGATCCCACGTCAGGCATTGCCCCTCCCATCACCATTGATGTCATGCCCAATGATACGCCCCAAGTGAATGACTATAACGTAAACCTCACTAGCCAACCCAGTGGCGGTACGGTACTGGAATCGTCCCTTCATTCAGGTATCTTTATCTATATTCCTGCGGTAGGATTTTCTGGTTGGGATTCGTTTACATATGAACTCTGCAATGATTGCGGATGCTCAACGGCTACAGTAGAGGTACTCGTAGGCGCAAAGCCCGAAGCAGACTTTACCTATAGCGTAGACGACCAAAATCCCTTAAAGATAGATTTCCAAATTATCCTAGGGCCTATGCATGTAGACCTCATTGATTGGGACTTTGGCAATGGGCAAACGGGATTCGGCAATAGTATCTCGCATACCTATGCCATGCCAGGCACTTATACGGTTTGTGTAGAGGTCTCTAATGAATGTGGCTCTCATGAGCAATGCTATGATATAGAGGTCGGGCAAGGCTGTAATGATCCAATAGCCAGAAATGATAATATCACTATTTGTCCACCAGTCAATGGGCCAATCATGAGCACAAATGTCAGTGTCATTGGCAATGATACCTATGTAAACACTCCAACAGTCAGTATCATCACCAATCTCACCCATGGAACAGCCTCAGTAAGCAATATGCCTGGGGTCATCACGATTCAGCCTGACACTGCTTTTGCAGGAAAGGATTCCTTTAAGTACGAGATCGATGACGGTTGCGGAACCTCTACTGCTTGGGTATATGTCACTTTCCCTCCTAAGAGACCTGATGCAAGCTTTACTGTTACCCAAAACGGCATGCAAGTCACCCTTACAGGGAATCCTCAACCTGGTGTTACGTGGAAATGGGATTTCGGCAATGGCGTAGTCATCACAACGAACGGGAATACCATTACATACACCTATCCCCAACCAGGGTTCTACCGTATATCTGCCTTTGTAATCAATCAATGTAATATCAATGATATTGAGTTTGCTCATATCACCCTCTGTGGAAGAGATGGTTATGAGGCAAACGATACCCGCGCTACTGCAACCCCTATTTCTACCCTTACAACCCTAAGAGCCTTAATTTGCCCTGAAGGGGATGTAGATTGGTACAAGCTGGTTATAGAGGCCGCGCGCCCTAATGTCTATATTACCTTATCAAGCCTCCCCAAAAACTATGATATGTTTACTTATAATGCCTCTGGCGGGCTACTCAAACTTGGGAATAATGCTGGAACAGCCGATGAGACCATCATCCATAACGGCTTAGTAGGCGGATTGGATTATTATGTGAAGGTGGAAGGGGCAAACCTAGGCGGAAATCCTCCCTCCTCTGCTTTCCACCCCACCGATACCTATATACTAAGTGTGCAATCAAGAGGCGTACAATATGTAAACTCACAAGGGGGAGATACGCCTGATGAAGCAGAGGAAGAGAATGAAGCGAACCTATTCTTTGAGGAAGTATTGCAGGAGATTGCCCTTGATGACATATCTTTCACCCAAGTGGCAGCGCCCGCATTTGTCAAGAAGCCTCAACTCAATAGTTATCCGAATCCATTCGAGGACGTGACCAATATTGTTTATCACCTCCCCGAAGATGCTACGGTATCCCTCTCTATACACAATGTTTTCGGACAAGAAATTGCGAAACTCATTGACCATGAATCTCATACAGAAGGAGATTACTCACAGTCCTTTGATTCCATGCCATTCCCTACAGGCATGTATTACTGCATCCTTACCGTAAATAATGAGCAAATCATTCATAAGCTCGTGGTCTCGCGCTAGTACCCGAGCTATCCCTACGTAACTACCCACTTAGACAACCAAGTCGTATATTTCCTACACTTCGTAAGGCAGTAAATGAATATAGGAATTGTAGGCAGCCCTTTGACTCAGGGTTGCCTTTTTCTTTGTTCAATATACTGAAAATAGTTCCTAGCTGTCATACATCAGACACCCAACTTATCCAAAGAAATACTATCTTGTACTCAGATTGATGAAGCATGCAAACGCTCACTGCCTCACATACTGCTATTCTCCTCTTTAGCCGAACCCCTCAAGAAGAGGCTCGGGTAAAGACTTTTCACGGCCAATTCGGGCGGCGAACCAATCGAGGCATTGCGCGTCAACTCATCAAACATAGTCTCCGCACCGCTCGAAAGACTCAACTGCCTGTATTTCCTATCTATAGCCCCCACCAATCAGGTGATTCCTTCGGCAAACGCCTAAGCACTGCCTGCCAACAAGTATTTGACCTAGGCTATAAACGTCTCATAGTCATCGGGAATGACTGTCCAACCATCCAAACACAGGAGTTGGAGCAGGTAGCGCACTTACTCGAAACACAAGAGTGGGTGCTAGGGCCTTCCTCAGATGGGGGTATCTATCTTCTCGGCCTCCAACAATCAGCCTTTCATACAAAGGCCTTGGAGGAGATTCCTTGGCATAGTGAACAAGTGTTTCAGGCTTTATGTGCCATTGCTACAGGCTCGTCTTATTCGGTTCTAGCCGAAAAGGAGGATATCGATACCCAACAGGATTTCATACAATTCCTCCATACGCATGCATATTCTGCATTGGGGATTCGGCTACAGGCATTGTGTATAGTACCCCTCCCCTATTATATAATTGGACAGTCATTGGTTTTCCCCACAACTGTAATAGGGAACCATTCTGCCCTTCGCGCTCCTCCCCTATCCGCCTAATCGTCTCCAACATATCTTTTTAGGTATCACACAGTCCTCTCCAATTCTGTTTGGGGAGCGATTGCTGTGTATATCGTGCATTTTCTCTTTTCCTTTACTTCATTAATTCTACGTACATGAAGCAGTTTTCCCTTCTTTTATTAACCTTATTCGTCTTTTGCTCATCAATTTATGCCCAAGACCACATCATTGATGGAACTGTCCTAGACAAAAACACAGGAGAAACCCTCATCGGAGCAACAATTCTCATAGAAAATACAACACAAGGAACCTACGCAGATGTAGAAGGTAATTTCCTCCTCAAAACCCAAAAGTTACCCGTTACCTTAATCATAAAATATATAGGGTATAAAGATAAAAAAGTGGTGGTTTCCTCTGTAGACAAAAAAATAGAAATTGAATTAGAAGAAGGTGACTATATATCTCCCCCTGTCATCCCCCCTATCCCTTCAATTAAGGTTAGAGAAGTATTGATTACAGCCTTAGGAATCGAACGAGACAGAAAAGCCCTAGGATACTCAGTACAGCAAATTGAATCGAAAACCCTTACCCAAGTCCGAGAACCCAACCTCCTTAATTCTTTGGCAGGGCGTGTAGCAGGGGTACAAATCAATAATGGCTCTTCAGGCGTAGGCTCAAGCACACGCGTTGTCATTCGAGGAGAATCTTCGCTTTCGGGCAATAACCAAGCCCTATTCGTGGTAGATGGCGTACCTATTAGCAATGACCTTATCGCCAATGTGACAGAAAATGATGCAACAGGCTTTCAAGAGGTAGACTATGGCAATGGAGCGGGAGAAATCAGTGCTGATGACATTAAGTCTATCAGCGTCCTGAAAGGCCCTAGTGCAACCGCCCTATATGGATCTCGGGCTGCCAATGGCGTAGTCGTCATCGAAACCAAAGATGGATCCAATCAATCAGGCTTTGGCATCAGCCTCAATAGCAGCCTTACCGTAGAAACGCCCCTCACCATGCCCCAGTACCAGAATGTATACGGCCAAGGAAATGGAGGATTATTCGAATATGAGGATGGGCTTAATGGTGGAGTAAATGATGGTGAAATTGTGAGCTTTGGCCCTACAATGGATGGACAACTTATCAAACAATACGATAGCCCCTCCACAGATGTCAATGGGAATCCCGTTAGAGGAGGAGATGTCATTGGCCGAAATGGCAACGAGATTCAGGCCACTCCCTTCATAGCCAATCCGAATAATGTTCGCGACTTCTTTGAAACGGGCATGACATGGATTAACAATATTGCTCTATCTGGAGGAAACAATAACGGAAATATTCGCCTATCCTATACCAACCTCAACAACAAAGGGATTCTCCCCAATACCGATCTCAAACGAAATAGTCTAGCCCTCAGTACACGATATACCATTACCCCTAAGCTTAAAACCAAACTCTTCCTCAACTATATCAATTCGGCCAGTGACAATCGACCTGCAATGGGATATGGAAGCGAAAACCCTATGTACCTCTTCACATGGATGGGGCGGCAGGTCAATACGGAATCCCTCAAGGACTATTGGCAAGCGGGTCAAGAAGGGCTACAACAGTATAACTATAACTATGCTTGGATGGACAATCCCTACCTCGCTATGTATGAAAACACCAATTCTTTTGGGAAGGATCGAGTCCTAGGGAATGTTTCCGCGAGTTATGATTTTGCCAAAGGGCTTTCACTTCGTATTAGAAGTGGAATGGACTTCTACAACGACCTACGCGAATCTCGTCGGGCATTCAGCACACAGCGTTTCCCCAATGGAGCCTATAGAGAGGACAATGTCATCTTCCGCGAAATGAACACAGATGTATTGGTCAAATACGAAAAGCGGACAGATAATTGGGGCTTCATGCTGTCTGGAGGAGCAAATCGTATGGATCAAAGCCTAAAGTACAAGGCCACAGTTGCAGGCCAGTTGTCTGTACCTGGTGTCTACAATTTCGAAAACTCTCGCAATCCCCTCGAAATCATTCAATATAATGAGCGCAAACGCATCAATAGCCTCTATGCGCTCGGACAAATAGATTTCCGCAACCAAATCTTCCTAGACCTAACAGTACGGAATGATTGGTCTAGCACGCTTCCAACTGGCAATAATTCTTATGCTTATTATTCGGCTTCACTGAGTGCAGTGCTATCGGATATCTGGAGCTTCGCTTGGCCCGTCAGGTTCTGGAAGGTGCGGCTAAGTGGAGCGAGTGTAGGAAACGATACTGATCCCTATAGCCTCAACAATACCTTCCTGTTCGGCCAACCTTATGGACTCACCCCCACGGTAGCAGGTTCGGCCATCCTCCAAAACAACCAGCTTCGCCCCGAACGCATCAATTCCTTTGAGGTGGGCACAGATCTAAACCTCAAATTCTACAATGGGGCTATTTGGCTAGATTTGACCTATTATAATAACCTGAGTAAAGACCAGATTGTCAGCTTGCCTGCTTCGGCTCCTAGTGGGTACACCTTCCGCGTCATCAATGGGGGAAAGATTCGTAGTAGTGGTGTAGAGGCAATGCTACAGTATAGCCCTATTAGAGACAAACGAGACTTTGGGTGGCACATAAACCTTAACTTCTCCTTGAATAGAAGCACCGTTACAGAACTTCCAAGCGAGATTGACCAATATGTAACAGGTTTTGCACGAGTCTATGGTCGATCCGACCGCAGTGTATTCTTCATCGTCAATCCAGATGGCCGTATGGGCGATATGTACGGTACAGGACTCGAACAAGTAGACGGTCAAAACGTATTTGATGCCAATGGCAATCCAGTCAAAGACCCGAACCTACGACTTTTGGGCAATTACAATCCCGATTTCATTATGGGAATTGGCAATACATTCAAATACAAAGATCTCCAATTAGGGCTTCTTTTCGACTGGCGCAAAGGTGGGGTAATCGTCTCCCGAACCCTTGCCATTGCGAGTACCTCTGGCGTATTAGAGAGTAGCCTCGAAGGTCGTGAAGATGGCGTAGTGGGCGCAGGCGTTACCAATACAGGCACTACCGCTGAACCCAATTACGTAACGAATACTACTCCTATTTCAGCCCAAGACTATTACGGCCAATTCTACGACCGAGACAATGAGGCTAATGCTATCTATGATGCTTCTTATGTAAAGCTTCGAGAGATTCGATTGGGATATACCATCCCTCAGAAGAAAGCCAGAAAGATAGGTTTCAAAGCGATTGCCATATCCTTTATTGCTCGAAACGTAGCTCTATGGACGGAGAATCCGCATTTCGACCCAGAGCTCAATGCCATGCAAGGAACTCGATTTGCACAAGGGGTGGAGGATATGTCTTACCCTTCCACTCGTAGCTTTGGAATTGGCCTAAACCTCAAACTTTAACCTTCTTATTGCAATTTACCTATGCGCAATCTTCCTATATATATATCCTATAGCATACTCGTTATCAGTATGCTATGCCTTTCGGCTTGTACCCGAAACTTTGAAGAGATTAATACGAACCCGAATGCTCCCGAGCAGGTGAATCCCCAATTCCTCCTCAGCAATATTCTCTATAATTCGGCGAATAACAGCGCTGTGGACGCTTGGAATGCAGGTAACTTCCTTGCCCAACTCACAGCTCGATTCGACTTCAATGAGATTGACCGCTACGACCTCCGTACCAATACCGAATTATGGAATGCAACCTACTTATTGCTCAAGGATGTACAATCCCTTTCTGAGCTCTCCGCAAATGACAATCCCGTTTACCAAGGGGTTTCGAAAGTCATGCAAGCATACCTTATATCGACCCTTACAGACTTATGGGGCGATGTTCCTTATTCAGAAGCCCTCCAAGGAGCATCCACTCAAAACTTCACCCCTCGTTACGATACCCAAGAGCAAATCTATACAGGCGAAAATGGGATATTGGATTTATTGAGGGATGCCGTTGTGATATTCGAGGACAATGAAGGGGGGATTCCTATTTCAGGCGATATTATGTTCAATGGAAATGTAGATAAATGGATTCGGTTCGCCAATTCTCTCCGCATTCGTTACCTATTGCGTATCTCAAAACGTGTATCCATCGCAACCGAAATGAATGACATCCTCACAGGGGGGCGCATCATGCAATCGAACGCTGACAACGCTCTCATTCCCTATCTCTCTACGGCCCCTAACCAATGGTTTGTACACAACATCCGCTTAGGAGACTATGGCAATGTACGGATGACCACCACCATCGACTCCGTACTCAAGGCATTCGATGATCCTCGAATCACCACTTTCTTCAAACCTACTGTTGCGAGTGAGAATACAGGCAATCCCGTCTATACAGGCATTCCCAATGGGCTCGGCCCTGAAAGTCGTAATGACTACGACCTAAGTGAGGTGTCCCTATTGGGGAGCATATTCCGCGATGTGCCCGATGGAGTAGATGCTATATTTATGCTATACAGCGAGCTCCAATTCGCATTAGCCGAAGCAGCTCACCTTAACCTCATTGCTGGGACTCCTGATGCTTACTATCATGAAGGAATTCAGGCGAGCTTCGACTATTATGATACGCCTATGCCTACGGATTACCTTAATCGTACAGAGGTACTTATCTCCACCCATGATCCCTACACCAAAATCATGACACAAAAGTGGTTAGCCTCTATGCTGGTAGGCTATGAGGGTTGGTTTAACTTTCGGCGAACGGGATTGCCAGCCCTCCAACCTTCAAAGGACAATACAAACAATGACCTTATCCCTGTTCGATACCGTTATCCAGATAGTGAACAAGCGGTAAATCCGATCAATTATCAAGAGGCTGTCACCCGTATGGGAGGGGATACATACAATATTCAAGCTTGGTGGGAACGTAATTAGCATCATTGTCTATGTTAGAAGCACTACCATATCAATGGGGCTTGGTGATTGCGTCCAGCCTGGTTCTATTTTTCATCTCCCCTTGGGCGAGAACCATCCCCCAATTCTTCCGAGCTACCAATAGTCAGGAGCAAAAGCCCAACGCTTTGCTCCTGACTAGTAGCCTTGTCATCTCATGGATATTCGCTAAGTCTATCACAAATGCTGCCAACTTAGGCTTAAGTTTTGGCTTTGTGGGAGGCTTGGCGTATGCCACCTATTATCTATCATTTTTGGTTGCGGGTATCATCCTCTATCGGATGCGTGTCAAAGGATCCTTTCAAAGCATACATGATTTCCTATCCCAACGATTCGGAGCTCCTGCTATCATTATATTTTCCCTGCTCATTGGATTCCGTCTATTCAATGAAGTATGGTCGAATACCATGGTGATTGGAAGTTATTTTGGGCCAAAGGATTCGGGCGCATACTATCTAGCAATTGGGGTATTCACTACACTTACCTTGGCCTATAGCCTAAAAGGAGGGATGCGTAGTGCACTGCTCACTGACCTCATCCAAATGGCTCTGTTTGGAGTACTATTGTTTATTATCTTAGGAGTCCTACTTCCTCGAAGGGGAGGCGATATAGGGGTTTTCGTCTCTACAGGGGAGTGGACAATGGTTGGGGGGCTTAATCTATTGTTTGTTGCGCTCATACAGGTATTTAGCTACCCCTTCCACGATCCTGTATTGACGGATCGCGCATTTATCAGTACGCCCAAAACAACCCTATGGAGTTTCATCGCAGCTACCTTCATTGGCGGGATCTGTATCCTTCTGTTCTCATTCGTAGGGATTTATGCGCAACAAGAAGGCTTATCAGGTCAAGCTCCTTTTGAAGTTGGGAAAACCTTGGGGTTTTCGATGATGTTGATAATGAATTTCATTATGATAACCTCCGCTGCCTCCACCCTTGATTCGGCTTTTGCTGCCTTCTCTAAGCTCACGTGTATTGATCTTGGATCACCAGAAACTCTCAGCCTATACAGAGGCCGAATTAGCATGGCAATTATCGCGATTGCAGGTACTGTTCCCGTTTTCCTCAGCCCAACTATATTGTCAGCTACGACCATTAGTGGTACCATGGTTATTGGACTTGCTCCCGTATTTTTGTTCTGGAATTGGAAGATGCCTCCCCTCTCTTTTTATCTATCAATAGGAGGAGGAATTATCATGGGGATTCTGCTTGCAACTGGCCTCTTTCCCCAAGAATGGACTTGGTTTGAAGGCAAATATGGGGACTTATTGAGTGTAAACATTATTGGGAGCATCCTTTGCTTTGCTCTATTTTTCCTTCCCAAACTATTATTTTCCCCACGCGAAGCTCATTAGATTTAGCTTTCTATACGATAACTAATTTTGAGGTTACCCTTCTTCTTTTTGGCTTTATATACCTTAAGGCCTTTTAGGGAGGCAATATTGGCAAGATGGGTTCCGCCACAGGGTATAGGAAAATATTTGTCAATGGTGACTACCCGTAAAGGTTTGTCAGTAGGGAGATTACTTGGCACATAGGTACATCGTTCTTGTATCTGTGCCAATGTCATCTCCTCTGCCTCAATCGTCAATCCCGCCTCAATATCCTTTGCCAATTGTGCATTCAACATCGCAACAATATCCGCACCTACAATTTGCGCCTCCTTGGTTAATATACATTCCACATACGAACCATTAGGGAAATGGAAGCCTTTTACTGCACGCAGAAAATCCGTTTGGGTTTCGGCAATGGAAGCGATAAGGTGCCCCGCCGAATGCAAAGCACTATTTTTCGCTCGAAATTCGGCATCGACATACATTCTCAGCTGTTGATTCAACCTACAGTTTTCAGGAAACTCCCCAAAATGATAGACTTTTCCCTCATGGAATCCCACAAACGCTATATCAATCATTACCTCATCCTCCTCCAAATATATCTTCCCTCTATCGGATTCTTGTCCTCCTCCCCGAGGATAAAACAAACTTTGATCTAAGATAATATATGTGCCTTTAGGAGACTCCCCCCTTTCTAGCAGGGTAGCTTCTCCTTCAAATTGTTGGGGGGATGTGAGGTATTGTAGTGTTGTGTGCATAAGGATTTATTAGGTATCAAGGATAGTGTTTCCCAAGCAAACATCCAACTTTTCCCTTGTCTAATATAATAATGTGTGACCAAGTGCATTCGGGATAAAACGCAAACTTGATCACACGTGTAACAACAAACAAAAATATAAACTATACTTACCTACTGTATCATGGTTTCATTGGGATAAATCTGGATACATACATCATTTATATAAGGGTCATGTTTTGTATTCTTATCAAGGGGGGTAGCAAGTTTGAATTGTCTCGTAATAGATATACCTATTGTCTTTTCTTGGGTGGAAATAAGGTAAATCCATCCGAGCAAGCATAGAAGTAGCAAGCCTTTTTTCATAAAAGCTATTCGTTGGATGGTTTCATGTACGAAAAAAGCATAAAAGTCAGCTGATATAGGTAGACACCCAAGGAGTATCATCATACATTAACAGTAAAGCGTTAATGTAGCAGCAAACATAGAAATCAATCATATGAGGGATACAATATATATTATATGTATGGAATCATGTAAGCCTTACGCTCCATACATGGTTAGATATAGAAAGGATATTTGCATAGATATGTGTATATTAAGAAGTGACCTGTTGTTGTGTAAGTAAGAAGAGAACCTCAGCGGGTTTCTATTAGTATGATGCGTAAGGAAGGGATTTGTCAGCATGTAAAAGATTTTATTTTGTTTATTTTCCCTATCTATCGTCATAGTAGTAAAAGCCATGCTCTTTGATAAAGAACATGGCTTTTATCCTAATTTTAACCATTTTATTTATTCAATTTTCCTATAAATCGATATCGAAATCCAAGGTTTAGTCCGATATTGTATTTCTGGCTTTCAAGGGAAGTAGTTGCATTGTTAACATTAAACAATCGGCAATCAGCATATAGAGAAAAGGCCTTGCTCAAACGCCCAAGCTCATATTCAAGCCCTCCCCCAAACATTGGGTTTGTACCCCGTATATTCAGCATAAAATCTGTATTCTCTGTTTCAATCGTATAGCGATTTACATTAACGCCTCCAAGAAGATAGATATCTAGGGATAAATCCTTTTTCCATTTCTCATACGCTATGGTTCTCAGCATATATATTTGTAATCCAACTCCTATCCCAAAGCCATGAACGGTTTTAAGTTGGACATCTTCTCCATCAATTGGGAAAAGCACATTTTGAGACTGGTCAATTGCTTGCCACTTATTCGGTTCATCTCCAACTTTAGGGAGGTAGGTAATAGAGATATTCGAACGTACGCCACTTAAAACCCTTATATTATTTATCCCTACATTTAATTGCATATGAGCCCCTTGTCGTGAAAAAGGTTTTAGCGGTTGTACCAACCCCAAGTTTGTCGCGATAAGATCTCTAAATACTATATTTGAGAGTCCGACACCCACAGCTGCGAAATATAGTTGTTTGTCACCTGGATTAATACGATTTACGCCTTCTCGTTGTGCTCTCACTTCTTCTACTATTAATCCTTTAGCAGGGCGTAAAATATCAATAGACCTAAACGAGAAAAATAAAATAGCAGGTGTACTCTTCATATCCCCTCCGATAGAACGATATGAAACAGTAAATGTAGCACGTGCATCAAAATACCAGATTTCCCGTTTTTCGCCTTTATACTCAAAATCCCAATCCTTCAACTCAATGGTATTATTTTCAGGTATTGTTTCTAGAAACTCTTTCCAATCAACCGTTTCTCCCTGTTTGTCTCCATGAATAGCAACAATGGTAAAATCTTTGTCGATGCTTTGGGAAAATACCGAATTAATCCTTTCAGTTTGGGACTTTGCATTGTATGCTTTAACAAAATCTTCTAGCAATTCCTTAATCTTGGGCTTAACATCTTTTTTGATAGTATTCAGCGTCTGTCTTTGTCCATAAGTAACCCCTTGAGAGTTAAGTCCCAACATTATTATAATGACCAATAGTTTATAAATTTTCATATTATTTCGAAACCCTCACATTGGTTATAAAAAGTGCATTATGGTTATACTTTCCTGATAGCTCTGGATAAGGCTTTCCCTTATCACTTGTCATATCTCTATTATAGTCTTGATATAAAACCGCACTAGGAGGCTCCATAATTACAATGAAGTCAATATTTTCAATATGAATTTTGCCATACCATTCATATTTAAGCTTTCGAGCATTGTATGCGGTATAGTCTTGTTCATCTCTATCACGAAGCCAGATGGCAAATTCTTTTCCTGTAGGAGTGTAAATCAATTTCTGCAGGGAATCAACTCTCCATATGTTGCCCTCTTCGTTTAATAGCATTTCTTCTCTCCACTTCTTCATAGGCCCTTTCCACTCAATGCCTCTGTCTTCGCACCAAGTTTTTGCTTGTTCCTTTCCGATAGTCCCTGCATTCATATGGCAAGGCTCTAGGCCATTAAGGAGAAAGTGAACCTTAGATTTAAGGCTCATAAAGTTCAAGCTAACAAACTTATTGGCTCTATTTTTCAGGATTTCATTTTCTGCACGTAGCTTCTCGATTTCGAGATCTTTTTGTGTAATCACCTGTATAAGAGAGTCATTTTGAGCTTCCAAGAAAGCAACTCTATCATTGAGGCGTATAATTTCTGTTCTTAGCTCTTGTACAAGTTTATCCGTAGTCTTTAAAGAATCTCTTAGTATCTCTATCAGCTTCTCTCTCTCAAGCGCATCCCTCCTATTTTCAATCTGTTGTTGATTAACTTTCTCCCTTTCGCCCTCTTTCCCTTCAATCAATTTATCGTTATCATTCTTTTTGTTGATAATGCTACTAAAAGGTACCTCCTCTCGTATTTCCTGAAATCCCTCAAAACTATATCTCTTTGCTGCTCGGCTGTCTCCGAGGTACCATTGACCTGCAGAACGGTCTGCTTGAAAGCGATACATCACTCTATTTTCTCTTACCGTATTGGCTCCATCCCGTAAAATATGTAAAGCCTCTACATATAAGAATTGCATCTCAGTATCTCCAGCCCGTTCATACAAAGAAGTGGCAACCTCTATTTCTTTAATATCAAAACCCCAATCCGTTGCTCCTCTTTTTTTTTCCAATTCATTAATCAGTGAGCGTAACGTAATATCTCCATCCCCCAAAATATCATTGAATACTTTAATCTTTAGACTTTCAAGTACACATCGGTCTTTGACAGGCTTACTCATATTTTCCGTACTTCCAGAGCCCTTGACCAACTCATTCACCATTTTCTTATATGCTTTCAAGAAAGTATGTACCTGTCCTTGATCCCGTTCATTTGTTGCTTTAGGTATTGTACTATTCTGACTGAATCCTTGGGAAATATGTAAAACCATACAAAAAATTGCAATAATCCTTACAACTCTGCTCATACTAGGTTCTCCTTTCTGTTAGGTTATTTTCGATACAACAAACCAGTTTACACTGTTAGCTTTTATATTTTTTTATTTAATATTGCGCAAATATAAATAATTCATATACTTATTCAAGTATACATCGTCGTAATATATATTTTGTAACCATAATCCGAATATATGAAAAAACACTCAATAACCTTACACCACATTTTACTATTCCTATTGTCCTTTACTTTACTAGCCTCTTGTAAAAAAGAAGAACCTGTGGTTCCCTTTTTTGACTTTCGAATCATTGGTAGTGATTCTATAGGTATACAGGTTGAGTTTATTAACAAGTCCCAAGGGGGCATATCACAAGTATGGGATTTTGGAGACGGAAGTAAACCTGACTATAAAAATGAACATAGCCCTATTCACACATATGTCAAGGGCGGAACCTATAATGTAACCCTAACTGTATTAGGGAATTCCGATATTGAAGATATCAGAAATACAGTTGAAATCTCTAGTCTTATTGCCGATTTTGAATTCATCATTGATAGCACATCTATAACTACTGTTCGATTTGTTGATAAATCACAGAATGTACAAGGCGAAGTTTTCTATACATGGGATTTTGGGGATGGAGATAGTTTAAGCTATCTATTTATTGCTGACACCCTGCCAATATCGCCAGATAGCATTTCACCGTCCTCTCCAAAAACGCCCCACGAGTTTCCTTTTGGAGGCAATTTCAATGTGACACTTACCCTCATTCGGGATACAGAGGTTAGCCAACGAACGAAGACAGTAAGTGTAGGGAATATTATTGCCGACTTTGACACCATTATTGAAAACCCCATTACTCGTCTGTTTATTCCTAGGGTCGAAGGGCCATTTGATAAAATATTATGGGACTTTGGAGATGGAAATGTAGCTGAACAATCCTCTGCAGATACAGCTAGACATCAGTATACCCAAAGTGGGATTTATACGGTAAAAATGATTGTACAACGAGATCAAGAAGTCTTTCAAGTTGAAAAAATCATCAATATACAAGGGTTGGAGATTGACTTTTCCTTCCAACTTGATAGCATTAGTCCCACTGAAGTTAGGTTCACATCAGAGGTAACGAGTTTAACAGGCTTAACCTACCAATGGGATTTTGGAGATGGCGAGACTTCAACAGAGGAGAACCCCACTCATAAATATGAAGGTGGTGGAATTTATATTGTACAATTGACTGTAGCCCGTGGGAGTGATTTCATTACTGTATCAAAGTCAGTGAATATCCCTAGCGGGTCTGCTGATTTCATATATGAAAATGACTCCACCAATCCCGTTATTATTCTCTTCACATCTCAATTATCTGATACAGTCACTGCAGCACAATATAGTTGGGACTTTGGAGACGGGAGCCCTCCGAATTCTGATCCCAATCCTTCCCATACCTTTATTAGAAGTGGGGTGTATAGCGTCCAACTCACTGTAACTCAAGGACAAGAAATCCATAATGTATTCAAATCTGTTATTGTGCCAAGCATTGAAGTAGAGCATGAGATTATCATGGACTCGAATAATGTAACCTTGGTTCAGTTCCATACTGATATTACCAATGCGGTAGGAGGAATAGCTGTATGGGATTTTGGGGATGGAACAGATACAACCATTAATATCACAACGATTACCCAGAGCAATACCATTTCTCACCAATATTTAGCGGGAGGGATTTATGTGCCCGAACTTAGTGTAACACGTGGAGCCGAAAATGTTCGTCTTCCAAGCTCACTCAATATTCCCAATGTCATTCCTGATTTTGAGGGAACTGTGAATAACTATACTGTGACTTTTAATGATTTGTCTGAGAACGTTTCTTATGGTATGTATTTATGGGACTACGGAGATGGAACGACTTCCACTAATTCCTCGACTCATGATCATACATATGCCGTAGGAGGGGTATATACGGTTCGGCTTACCATTAGTCAGGGGTCGGAGATTCGAACAATAGCCCGTTCGATCAATATTGCTCCTTTGGTGGCATCCTTTACGATATCAAGCCCTGTGTGCACAGGAGCTAGTTGTACAGTAGACTTCACAGATAATTCCTTTAACTTGCCTAATGATGTAGGGTACTTATGGGATTTCGGGGATGGTACAACAAGCATTACAACAGGCAATGTACAACATACCTATACATCTGGAGGCAACTATGATGTAACCCTTGTACTCACCAACCAAACAGACCCTAATTTGCCAGAGAATAGTATTGATGTGCAAAGCGTTACAATTCCTATTTTAAGTGCAGACTTCTCCTATTATATCCCACAAAACTGTTTCCCCCCTTGTGTAGTGCAGTTTCAAAACGAATCTTTACATGCTTCCCCCTTAGCAACATACGAATGGAACTTTGGGGATGGAAGCCCCTCTAATCCTTCCCAAAACCCATCACATACATACCAAAACGCCTTCACCTATAATGTGACTTTAACTGTTCTGGATGGAGGATATTCAAGTGAAATTCAGAAGAGCATTACAATCACCCCACCTCCTCCCCAACCCGTCAATCTGAATAGTGGACTTATTGCCTACTATCCACTTGATAACAATGCTTTAGATGTGAGCAACAATGGAAATGATGGTGATATAATACCAGGTCCTGGTGTTTCGGTCTCTTCCCCTGCTGCTAGTCACTTATACCAAAGCAATAAGGCTTATGCTTTTCCTGCTAGCCCAGATTATATATATATCGATAGTTTGGTTTCATTGACAGGATCAGGCTCTAAGTCCTTCTCTATTTGGGTACAGCCCCAAGGAAACTCAGGCGTCGTATTTGCCGATAGTAGTGGGTTTGCTCTTCGGTATACAAATCAGAATCAATATATCGTAGATATTGCAGGAGCAACGCTTACCTTCTCAGGAAGTGCCCTAGGTACCTCTTGGCGTCACCTTGTGTTGGTTATAGATACAGGTTCGAATGAAGCACTTTTATATGAAGATGGAACGATTTTACCTAGTGCCCCTCAAGGCATATCTGGAGGGATTAATGGAAGTCTATTCCAGCTAGGACGTCGTTATACTTCATTTGGCTATCAATACTTCCATGGCGTCCTAGATGACTTCAGGGTGTATAATAGGGTGCTTAACAGCGATGAAGTTGAAGCATTGTCTGAGCTTTAAGTACCAATATCCTTCTATTAAGGAGACAATCTTTAGGGATTGTCTCCTTTTGTACATATAACAATCGCTAAAGCTTCCTACCTTTGTTCCATCATGCCACATACACGCACCCAAATCGTCCCCCCTCTCAACGGCACCCTACTCATATTCGGCGGCGTATATAGCAATTTACAAGCCCTGAAAAGGCTAAAGGAAATCGCCGATGAGCATCAAATTCATCGAACAAATATCATTTGTACGGGAGATGTCGTGGGGTATTGTGCGGAACCCGATGAGAGTATTCGGTTTGTAAAGGCATGGGGCATTCACTGTATTGCGGGCAATGTGGAGATACAACTGAGAGAAGGAGAAGTGGATTGTGGATGTAATTTCGAGGAAGGTTCGAGATGTGCAGGATTTTCCTTACAATGGTATCCCTATGCATATAGTCAGATGTCGGGGGAGGCATTGGAATGGATGCAGGCTTTGCCCCATCACATTCGATTCGAATATGGAGACAAACAATGCTTAGTAGTGCATGGCTCCTACTTTGAAGTAGCCGAATTCATCTTTGGTTCAACGCCATGGGAGCACAAACAACGCAATTTTGATGCTGCAAAAGTGGATGTCATCCTAGCAGGACATTCAGGTTTGCCCTTCCATCATATACAAGACGGAAAAATGTGGTTAAATGCAGGTGTCATTGGGATGCCCGCCAATGATGGAACAAGGCGGGTTTGGTATATGCTTATGAACGAAGGGGACTCCCAACAATCCCTTCAGTTTGAACATAAGGCATTTGAATACAATCACACCTTGGCATTCCAAAAGATGCAAGAAGCCCAATTGCCGTGTGAGTATGCCAATACCTTGCTTTCGGGCTTATGGGACAATTGTGAGATATTGCCTCCATTTGAAACCCAACAGCAAGGCATTCACATTGCATTTGACCAACGGCTATCACCCTAACAACCCGATAAAGAAATCTACCAGTTCATACACCAACACATATAAGAAGGCAACCAACAAAACAGAACTCGCTATCCACACCCAAAAGCGCATACGTTGCCCCTTATCATAGTTATGTAATGCTCTTTGGCCTACCCATCGGAGCAAGAATACAGGAATTAACATTGGTAACCATAGCATACTCCAGCTCAATACAATCAGGATTTCCTCTGGATTGTGCCAAATTCGAACTCCCATTAACAACAACATAAGCCCTAAAGCGATTACGACTCCTATTCGAGGGGCTTTTTCGTTCTTCTTCCGACTGAGCCATAAGAAGCGTGCGCTTAGCACAATAAATAGTGGATTCAAAAAGTCGGAGATAAATCCTAGGCCCTCAGGCTCGATGACTGCCACAAAGAAGAAAGGGTAAAGGACAAAAGGAAGTGACAATAGGCCAAGCCAACCATAGGCTCCCAAAGTGAGGAAGCGTCTATGTTGGGGAATCCTTATTGCCCATTGGTACAATTGATACCCCAATAAGCACAGGAAGCATAATAAAGTTAATCCCAAGCGCATCAAGTCCAATAAACGCATCCGCCCCTTAGGATCTCGTAAATGATCTTCCCAGTAATCAATGCCAAAATACTTCTTCTCCTCCAATGTCAGTTCGCCTAATTCCTGTTTATCAACCCATTCCCGAACATAATCTAGATCAGATAGCCAACCATACACCGTATTACCTACCTTGGTTAAGACACAATGCCCATCTCCCCCAAAAAACTTATCTCCTATCCCAAACACCGTTGCAGAAGTTTCATCTATGACATATTCGTCAATGATATCTCCATTCAGTTTCCAGAGGATGAAGTCTTCCTTGGTGCAGGTAAGAACTTGTTCACCAGAAGTAGAGAAGATTGCGTCTACGACTTTATTATCTTCGTTCAAATGCCACTTCTTACTTTCGAATGTTGCGACTTGCTTTGCGGTCGAATCCCACACAATAAACTGGCACCAGAATCCCCTAACGAAAAGACCTGTACCCGCCCCCTTCATCATCACCATCCCTTTAGAACTGAATCGAATAAACCCTTCCTCTATATCACCTACATATTGCTCATTCAACTGCTTCCCTTCAATAGTCCATTGCTCAATAGCGACATTACCTACTACCCATATTCGATGACTCTGAGGGATTAAAAACACAAAATTGATGTCAGACTCTCCCTCTTTCACCTTTTTAATTAGGGAGAATGTTCGTTTCAGTCCGTTCCAGAGCACCAATGTTTGGTTTGTATACAAGAAGAAGCAGAAGCCATCGGGAGCAGCATAAATCTTATTAAACTCTTCCTTTGTTAAATCTACGTCAAAGCGACCCAATTCCTTCCCATCAGGGCCTACTGCCAAGAAGCCCTTAGCAGTCACAAACAATAGGTCTCCGCCGCCTCCAATCAACCGCATTTCATAGAAAGGATTGGTTTTGTCTGTTGTGAGAGTGGGAGCAAGAGAATCTATTACAAAAGATTGGCGTTCGAATAACGGAATTTTGTACAATCGATTTTCATTCGCAATCCATAAAACTGCATCAGAATCTAAGGCGATAGGAGTATCATCAGCAGAAATGGAACCTGAAACAGTAGCAACCAACTCGCCACGCATATCCCATACGCCTACTTTGCCATCCACTATATACGCAATATAAGATCCCCCTTTTACATTCTCCGTATTAATCAAGAGGTGGTTAGGCTTCCCCTTACCGAGTAGGGTAGAATGAAAGAAGGTATCTCTCATGTTTAGGGTATGGTCTGCGATGATAGTTTTGACGGAATCTATCAGCAATAGCCCATTATCATCAGGGGCAAAGGCAATTCGAGGAACATTTTCGGGAGCGTAAAAAGAATGTTTTCCTACCAATAGGCCCTTTTCAGACCAGATACGCAATACTCCTTCTTGGTCAACGGTTTGCATATAACTGCTATCGGGCGATAATTCGAATGACTCAATATAGCTGTCATGTTCCAAATTATATTGATGCCCCATTAGTCCATTGAGGGCAGCCTTCTTATAGAAGTTGCGGAGGTAATCAAATTGTTTGGGATACATGGCACGGTCAAAGGCGTATTCGGCTAACCATAGCGCCTTTTTCGGTTCATCGTACATATTTTGGGAAGCTGCAACGAGTCCCTTTACCGCAACTTCTTCTTTTTGTTCGGAGATAGTAGCCCATTGGAAAAGGGAGAAAATGGCAAGCAATACAATAGAAGCTATACTTGCAATCCCAAAACGCCGAATCTGGCGGTTACGTTTTTGGCGTTGGGATTCCTTACCACGGCTGAAGTCGATGAGGCTACGTTCATCTTCATTGATAATGCGCATCCCTTCTAAGCCTGATTCAACAAAGCCGAGTTCGGCCTTATCTAGCCATACTTTGCCATTGGTTGTTCTAAACTCTTCTGTTTTTGTGCGTAAAATTCGTCCTGCTCTTTGCCCTGCCTTATCTGAATGATTATATGCCCCAATGACAATCGGAGCCAAGGTATCATGCGCCAATACATTCTTTTCTTCGGTAATAGATGCTAACAAGAATAAATCTTTAAGCGTTTGTAGCATCCCCTGAATATCTCGTTCATTGATATGCGCATAATGTTCAATCACCTCCGATTGACTTTTAGCGGCAGCTGTACCCATAAAAGTGGTGTGAAAGAAGAGAATATCAAGCCCTAAACCCGCAGCTTCCTCTTTAGGATAACTTTCACTAAAGAGTTCCATTTGCTGCCGAAAAAAGGCATCCATCCCCTTTTTCCGCAGATTTTGATAAAGCTTGACAGAGAAATGGCGACTAGAGTCTTGGGCAGGTTCGGCGAGAAACCACATCTTCGTCAGGATAATTTGGAGGAGAGGCGCAATTGTGGAACTATCTCCCTCTAATAAGTCATCGGCTATGATGGTAGGGAGATCCGCTTCTTTTGTTTTTTCCAGACTCAGTTTATACTTGTCATCCGTAAACGAATTTTGGGTGATGCCCTCTACAGCTTCAATTACGCCTTGCTTGTCTAGATGCCGAATAAACAATTCGGTATAAGGAAGGCATTCACGCTTACATTGTAATTCAATTTCAGGATGGAATTCCTTTCTATAGCTGAGGATAATTTTTCCTCGAGGGCGGGTCTCTGCTTTCCTGAATAATTCCTGAACGGCGCCGAGCAAACGCGCTAGCTCTCCACGGTTTTCATCCTTCGAGCTATGCTTCCCGTTCATAGGGCGGGTAAAACATTCCTCCACTTGATCCAGAATCACAATAAGCGGCTTATCCGTAATCGCTTCAATTTCCAACCAAGACTTTGCCAAGGTCGAAGCTGCCAACTCCACTTTTCCGAGCTTTTCCAACTCTCGTTCTAGGATTTGTTTTACAATCCCTTCCGAACCTTCAATTGCTGTTTTCAATGCCCGTATGCTTGCCAACTCATCTGTGAACCCTTGTGAATCCTGAGTTGTTACCCCCTCCTCCGACTCCAGTTGGCGAACCGCTTGCCGTAGGGTTGCTTCTAGGCCAATTTCCTGGATTCGGCGAATGTATACAATGCGGTATTCTTGTTCGATTCGGGGCAATAAACCCGCATAGAGCAAAGACGATTTCCCCACACCCGACTTGCCATAGAAGAGAATGACAGGGTGAATGCCAGAGATTTTATCATATAATTGTCGAATCTCCTTGCCCCGTCCAAAGAAGATTGCGGCATCACATTGTTGGAAGTACTTTAGGAATCGATAAGGCCTTTCGGGCAATCGCTCGTAATACTCCTGAGGAATATCGGGTATGCCAAACAACGGATTATTGACAGCCTTGGGCAAATCCCACTCCTTGACATCCTCTGCACCTTCTCTAACGAGGATATTCCAAGGAAATCGATCCGAATTTTTCTCTTGTCCCTTCCAATACAAGCCTCGGTAGACAGCCTTATGATTCCCCTTCCGAATTTTCACCTCCTCAACTGCCTCCAACCATGCCCGATTGATTGAAGCACCTGCAGCCAAACCCGAATAAAAGCGAATCGACAACTTCGTGGCAATATCGTCTGAGATTGCTTGAGAAGTACCAATGACAATGGGAGCCCCTGCTTCGCTTAAATCCATCGCTTGTTGTTGGGAGGAGCAGCCATTAAGAAACACCAACTTCAATCCTTTCTGTCGTGCAAGCAGCGGAACCAATCCCTCACTTGAAGCCTCATCAACCCCTCCTTCGGCACTCTCTAGTAGCAACTGATATCCATTGGCATGTCCTCCATAATGAAATACCGCGATTCGATCACGGTAACGTTCATCCTGAAATACATCCATGATATTGTAAACAGTAGAATTGGCACGTTCTACTACTTCGCATAATCCTGCCTGTTGGGCACGATACAAGGCTCGTCTGACTCCCTCTAACTCCTTTGGGAGATTGCGCAAATATCCTTCTCCATCGTCATTTCTATCGTTGGCAAAGGCGAGAAAAATTATGGGTTTCATCATATCGGTTTGCTTGCTGATCCTTTGTTTATACCCTAATTCACCAGATTGTACCCTGCTACCCCCAAAAGCTTGCCCAATTGATACAATTTATTCCTTGGAGAACCAAACAAGTATAATGTACGCCTTTTTCACTTAAAGAGTAGCATTATTATACTCCCCCTAAAGCGTCTTGGGTTCTTAGCTTCATACGCCTATCAAGCATAGGCTAGCGAAAGAACTTCCAGATTCTTTTTATCCAAAGGCATCTTTTTTGCGGAATTACGGTTATTCATAAAAACAGAATACTATGAAATATCTTACCAGTCTTTTCATCGCTTTGCTATTCTGCACCTTCTCTTTCGCCCAAACAGAAGTCCATCCTCTTGATGAGGAATTGAATGAATGCGTGAACGAAAACTATTCGAACCATGGTATGATTCAGTGCCATGCCAAGTATCAAGAGGAATGGGATAAGTTATTAAACAAATACTACAAATTGTTGACGGAGCATGCTACAGAAGATATTCAACTTAAGCTAAAAGAATCGCAACGGACATGGTTGAAAATGCGCGATCAAGAGTTTGAATTTATCGAAAGCTTTTATGGATCAATGGAGGGGAGTATGTATAACCTTGTCATTGTGAATATGAAGCGGAAATTCGTTCGGAATCGTGCGCTAGAGCTGAAAGCTTATTACAATATCCTGGAAATGGATGAGTAATTTTATAAAATTAGCATAGAGTGTCGAGGAAGCGGAAATTCAAATTATGGATTTTCGCTTTTGCTTTTCGGAAATAAGGAGTGAAAAAGCCCTCCCACAACATTGCGCATCTAGATTCCAGTACTGGGAGACCCACGGGAAGCCCTTCCCGTTACGATTCCAGTACTGGGAAACCCACGAGAAGCCCTTCCCGTTACGATTCTAGAGCTGGGAAACCCACGGGAAGCCCTTCCCGTTACGATTCCAGTACTGGGAGACCCACAGGAAGCCCTTCCCGTTACGATTCCAGTACTGGGAAACCCACGGGAAGCCCTTCCCGTCACGATTCCAGTACTGGGAAACCCACAAGAAGCGATTCCCGTCACAATCCCAGCACTGGGAAACCCACAAGAAGCGATTCCCGTCACGATTCCAGTACTAGGAGACCCACAGGAAGCGATTCCCGTCACGATTCCAGTACTAGGAGCCCCACAAGAAGCGATTCTCGTCGCAATCCTAGAACTAGAGCATCTACAAACAGCCATTCTTGTTACGAATCCAGTACGGAGACACCTACGGGAAACAAGTTGTATGTCATCATTACCCATACCATAGCAATAGAGAGACACAAACTTCTGTTTATCGCCCAACTTTCATCCCTAAAATGTAATTGGGCTAGCCCCTACGAATAGGACTAGCCCAATAGTCAAGCAATCATATGTCTTGCTTGTTATAGATGCTCACTGAAGTATTCACTCACAACTTTCATAAGATGCATTCGATCTTTTCCTCTCACATTATGCGGATGAGTTGGGTAAGGGAAGTAATCTACTACTACCCCTTCCTCTACACACTTCCGAATGAACGCCCGCGTATGTTGCGGCACAACCGTTGCATCTTGCAACCCATGAATAATAAGGAGCTTACCATCTAGATCGTTTACATAATTGGTCAATGCCGCCTTCTCATATCCTTCAGGGTTCTGCTGAGGGGTATCCATATATCGTTCTGTATACATAACCTCATAGAATTGCCAATCAATTACAGGGCCTCCAGCTACGCCTAGCTTAAATGTACCTGGCGAACGAAGCATTAGGGAAGTTGCCATGAATCCGCCATAGCTCCATCCGAATACGCCCATTTCATTTACATCAACAAAGGGTTGTTGTTTGAGGTATTCGACTCCTTTGAGTTGATCACCGATTTCAAGGCTTCCCATTTGTCTATGGATAGAGCTCTCGAATTCGAACCCTCGATTGGCTGATCCCCGTCCATCAACTGTAAAGACAATATAGCCTTGCCCTGCCATATATTGTAAGAACATCTGTGCGCCTCCCATCCATTGGTTTTTAACCAATTGTACATGAGGGCCATTGTATACATATACCATCACAGGGTATTTATTGGTCGGATTAAAGTCTACAGGTTTAATCATCCGACAATATAAATCCGTTCCATCATCTGCCTTAATTGTGAAGATGTCGATTGCCCCAATTTTGAAATCTTTGACGGGATTATCCGCCTTGAACAATTCCTTTAGGGTTTCATTCTTCTTCGTCTCTAACAATTGGCTAACATTTGGCACATTGAGATTCGAATAGGTATCCAGCACATACTTTCCACTCTTACTTACCTTTGTTGAGTGCATACCTTCATCCTTTGTCAACTTGCGCATTTCCTTCGACTTAAGGTCTACAGATGCCAAATGACGCTCAACTGGGCTTTCCATTGTGCCCTCAATGAAGATTTGCTTGCCACTTTTATCAAAACCCAAGAATTTTGTTACGATCCAATCCCCTTTCGTTACTTGCCCTAAGAGTGTTCCCTCTGTATTGTAATGATACAAGTGGTTATAGCCATCTCTTTCGCTATACCAAAGGAATTCGTCACTGCTTTTGGGCAAGAAAATCGGATCGTGCTCAGGCTCTACATAACGTTCGTGTTTTTCGATGAACAATGTTTTGATGAATTTCCCCTTTTTCGCATCATACTGGTTCAACTTCATCTCGTTCTGGTCACGGTTCACCACCGCAATATAGATATACTTTTCATCGGGCCCCCATGTGATATTCGTGAGGTATTGCTCCTTTGGTTCACCCGTTTCGAGGAAAATGGTCTTACCCGACTTCACCGAATATACCCCAATTGTCACATGATGGCTTGCTTGTCCAGACATTGGATACTTCACAGGTGCAGCCTTCGCAGGTGTAGTCGAATAATCAACCAAAGGATAATCCGTTACCATTGATTGATCCATGCGAGAGAATGCCAACTTTTTCCCAGAAGGCGACCAGTAGGTTCCTTTCGTAATTCCAAACTCGACGCGGTGATGGGCTTCCCCATTTACCACTTGGTATCCATCATCTGAAGTCACTTGTGCAACCTCTTGCTTTTTCGCATCGCATACATATAAGTTTCCTTTTTTTGTAAACGCCACACTATAGTTACTAGCAAGGTCTACATTTTCTCCTTCTTTATCATAGAAGCTCTGTTTTGTCAAGCTTTCATCCTTGAAATTGTATGTCAATACGGTACTTTCGTGCATAAACATGAAGGTCTCATCGTCTATCCACGTCACACTCGGGAAGCGCGACATAGGGCTCATCCCCGCCTTCAATTTATTGTTCAATTGTTCCAATTTGAGCAGCGGCCGATCCTCCTTTTTCGGTTCGCCCTGCATCAAATAATCGTCTTTGATAAAGGTATAACTGTCTGTTTCTGCTCTCCATGTGAGGTTACGCATTCTATCAGGATATACATCACGGCTATATACCGCATCCTTAAGCGTCAAGGTTTTTTGTTGTGCTATCATGCCCAATGGCAACACCAATAATAGCACTAATAGATTCCGATACAACTTCATACAAAATACAACTTTAGATAACCCAATTAAAGCGAGAGATAACCCAAGCTCTCAGAGGTAAAGATGCAGAAATTCAAAGGAAGCGCAAAAGTTTTAGGGAAAACTTATGGGTATCCTATACATTGTCTCGTCCTGAAATAGTGTTTTATTCTGTAACGCTATTTCAGAACGAGACAATTTCGCGGGTTTAGAGCTTATTATTTAGTTTATCCCCCCTTTTACTTCACCAACCACCGCCCCACACGCAAGCCATCCCCACGAAGCTTCAGCCAGTACAACCCAGATGCTAACCCAGACGCATCCACCGATAGGCGCGAATGACCTGCTGGAATGCGGTGGGTACTCGATGGAAGTACCGTTCGGCCAGCGAGGTCTTGGACGGACATCGTTAGGGTGCGGGATTCGGAAGAGGTAATGTCGAGTTGGGAAGGGAGGCTCGGAGAGACGGGATTTGGATAGAGGAGGGAGACGGATGTATTAGGGGGGAGCAAGTCGTAGGAGGCAGTGGGTGTAGGATTGCGTTTCCAATGGTTGTCGCCGTCAAGGAGCACAAAAGGCCCTTCGTGCTCTTGGGAGTCAATGGGAACAACTTCCGTTTGGTCGAGGAACCAGACGTGCGCTTCAACGCTATCCCGATAGACATCAATTGTGCCATAACCATGTCTTACGAGGTTGAGGTGACGTTGGTGGACGTTCACGGCCTTGACGAGATCCGTAATATAGTCTTCAAGGAATAGGGGCAATCCACGCTCGTCGAGGTTTTGGGAGGTGATACTGGTTGGGAGGAATTCAACCGCGACGGAACCTTCGCCTGTTTCGGGTATGTAAGCAGTGGAATCGAAGGGATTCGAAGTCACTTCGGTTACAATCGCAATATGGGCATCGCCTGATAGCATAAGGATATTGTCAATGCTATTCTGGTCAATGAAGTCAATGAGACGTTTGCGCGCAAGAGGGTATCCATCCCATGTGCTCGTCGAATAGACAGAGTCCTCAATTCCAATGAGTTGGCCAATACCCTCTACAGATATATGCGCAAAGTTCTTCTGATTGCCTACAACCTTCCATTGGGCGGTCGAATTGAGCAGTTCTTGGGTGAACCAATTGTATTGATCGTTGCCTAAGAAGCTAAATTGGCCATTGCCTAAGGTGTCAATGTCCTTATAAGGGCGAATGTCCAACATAAACAAATCCACTAAATCTCCATATTGTATCTTCCGATAGAGCCGTTTCCAATCGTTTGGGTTCTCCCGAACAGGTACCCATTCTAGCCACACCTCCATAGCAGGCGTATAGTTACTATTGTGTATGTCGTGGTTGTCCCACACCACAATAAGAGGATGGGATTGGAGCATAAGGCGGAAGTCAGGATCTACACGATAATACGCATGACGGGCGCGCCAATCGTTCTTGCTACTCGTATTATTAACACTCGTTGGCGGAGGGTCAGGAATACGGATAGGCGCATTATTTCCATCATTGTTGTATATGAAATCACCTAGGTGGATGACGGCGTTGAGGTTTTCGCGAGCTGCAATGGCGCGATAGGCATTGAAGTATCCATGGAAAATATGGCTGCAGGATGCCACTGCAAACTTCAGGGAATCCACTCCCGTTATAGGAACTGTTTTCGTTCGACCCGTAACAGAATAGTTGCCGCTTTCGTCCCAGAAGCGATAATAATAGGTTTGGCCTGGGTCAAGGCCTGTCACATCAATCTTAACCGTAAAATCGCTTGTTGAATCTGTGGGGTATTCGCCTGCAATAACAGGAGAATTGAATTGGTCATCCAATGCCATCTCCCAACTAACGGTCAAGGTATCCCCCAATTCTGTGTTCGTAGGGGTAATTCGCGTCCATATGATTACCGCATCTGGTAGAGGATCACCCGAGGCAATCCCATGATAAAAGGGCGCGTGCATGCTATCTGCATACATATTAGGGGGATACGTAATGATTTGCCCTTGTAATAATGACAAACATGCAAAGCAAAGACCGAGGGAAAGTAAGAGTGTTCTCATAAGCGAATACCAATTGAAGCGGTTCAATGATACCCCAACTTACGAAATTCGCGCCTCTTTTACACAAACCTGACCTTACAACTTGATTCGACAAAGTCTACCAGAGAAGGCACTCGCTCTCTCAATCCAATCAGCAACCAATTCACAGGATTCTTATTGGATTCCATCTTGAGTTTTTGGCGAATCCGATTGGTATGCACATGATAAGCTGATGTACTTACCCCAAACTCATCACAATATTCTTCTCTTGATTTGCCCATAGAAGTCCAAAGGAAAATGCTCCATTGTAAGGGGGTCAATCCGAGGCGTTGTCGAATTCCTCTTTCAATCTGGAAGGAAGGCAAAATAGACTTCACCGCATTATCTCCAATCGCCAAACCATAAATCTTTTGGTAGTACATCTTCAGCTCTCGAATGAGTTGTTGACGGTCTACTTGGCTATTGAGCCATTCCTCGGGGACGGATTCAAAGTAAACCCCTCCTGAGCGTACACGTTCAAAGATTTCGAGCAATACATATTCATCCGCATCAGACTTACGAATGTATCCCCCTATCATTCTCTCCTGACAAAGGAATAGCAGCTCACTGCCAAACAACTCAGGTGAACTAATCGAATTAATCACAAGGTTTAGTTCGGGATAGCGCGCCTGTAGTTCCACAGGGATTCTGAGGCCTTCCTTCTGCCCCCAATCCTTTTGGAGGCGTACATCCAATAGCACCACCACCCTATCCCACTCTATCCCTTGGCGGTCAAGTTCTTCCAACCTTCTGTAGAAGCTCTCCTTTCCATCACATCCTCCCAAGAACTCATACCCTCTCTTTTTAAAAAAGGACGTACTTAACAGACGCTCATATCCTCCCCTTTGGGATAGATCATCCTCCACTACCATTAAATATGTGTGCGTATTCATAAATTGCGCGTATTAAATCTCCAAAGAAACCTTCAATCCTCCTGTAGATACAGGTTTCGCATAAATGCGTTTGCCATATCGATCGGCATATCGTTTACAAACGGCCGTTCCCCAGCCTCTTTTTCCATCATCCAACGAAAATAATGCATCAGCCTCTTCTTTGGAAAGCCCAATACCATTATCTGTAATTGATATATATAACTCCTCTCCTACTCTATTGGCTACTACTGAAATTCTGCCAAGGAGCCCTCTATCTGTATTCTGTTTAAGCTTAATCGCGTTTACGGCATTGGTCAATATATTACGAATGACAGAACGGAACATCGGGCTATTATCTGATTGATATTGCAAGTCTCGATCAATCTGAATGTCGAATTCAATGCGGTGATGATCCGCAATGAGCCGAAGCGAATTCACGGCCTTCTTCACCACATCCAATACCCGTACAGACTCTCGCTTGACAGTTCGGCCGAAACGGGTTTTGGCCCAATACCCTAGGTTTTCACCTATCTGTTGGGCAGATTCCAAGCCCTCTAGTATTTCGACCAATTCATCTCGGGTTACGTTGGGTTCGTCTTCCAAGAGTAGGGATCGAACCCTTAGCCGAGGCCCATGCACAGGCGACTTTAGGTCATGAGGGAAGATTTCGAGCAATTCGGATAACTCTGTCACATCACTATCAACTGAGATAATCTTCAGGCTAGACTCATCTGTCTGGTACTTCTTTAGCTTTGTACTGGTGATTTTCTCCCCCAAACTAGATTGATATTCTAGGGTAGAAAGACTCGAATCTGCCACAAACTCACGAAACTTCTTTAAGATATCGGGTACCAAACTCACCTCCCATATATAACTCCCAATGATTTCAGCCCGAGGCACATTGTTCCATTTCAAAAAAGTCTCGTTTGCCCATTCAACTTGGCCACTGTCTGAGAAAATTGCAATAGCCGAACTTGCTTGGTCTACCGCATACAACTGGCGTTGGAAGTCTCGCTTTTGTTCCTCCAACTGCTTCTTCTCCTTTAGGTTCAAGCTATAGGAGCGCCATGTCAATACAAACAGCACTAATAAGGCCAAGCAGGTTCCCATGACAATCCGAATGAGTTCATCTGTCTGACTATGCGCATAGAAAACACTCCCTACGAGGTTGTTATAGTCCATATCATCCTCCGAGATTTTAGAAGGAGGAGGAAAGCGGGTAATCCCCATAATAAACGCATGCTTTTTGTCATACATCAAATAGCAATGTCGCCAAATGCGCGCCTTTTTCGCTCCCACTATATAATCATACACATAGTAGATAATAGAATCTCGGTCAGGATGCAATTCATTCCAATACAACACCCGTTGTTTGGCTCCTTCAAAAGCATTGTTAAATATCGGATACGCATTCCCAAAAGCCGTACTATCTAGTGCAGCATGATTCTTTCCTATCCATTTCTTCTCACGACTCACAAGTATATCCCCGTTCAGGTCATCAACGAAGAAAAAGATACTTCTATCAGATCGAGCAGTTAATGTATCCGAAATCCCTTGTAACTTATCCAAAAGGAGGCTTCTGTCCTCAATCTTATCACAATAATTTCTCTTGATTGACATCATCTTCTCTCCCAAACCCTTTAGATTAATTTGGCTCACCTGTGTTTGAATATGAGTTGCTTGGTAATAAGAATAGCCTAATACCAAAATCAAGAGAATACAAGAAATCATGAACAACCAACGAGAAAACAAGAAGTTCAAGTTCAGTTTCATAGAAATAGCGTGTTTAATGCTCTTCAATCTTCCATAAGGTAGGCAAATTTGCGCATAATCTACACAAGAATACAGACAGGGTTGAGAATCCTAAACATGGCCAAAGGGTATAGTATCGACCTATCATTCCTCGCACCGAATCGAAAATCGCAGAGGAGGCATATGCACATTCCCTTTGCCATCCTTCCCTTCCATCCAAAGCATGTTCTTTCCTTCTTTCAACTCCAATTCAACCCAAAATTCCGTTCGTGCTGCCCCAGGAGTTTTAAGGCTTACTTCCTTGCCTGAAATTCTAATTCGCTGGATACCACTAGGATCCTCAGCATATCCCAATAGACGAATCTGAGAAGTTTGGGCACTATAGGTAGGGGTAATACCCAAGGAGCGTTCGATGGGTGGATAGGTAATGGTGATTTGGGGAGGATTCTCATCCTTGGCCTCAATAATATCAAGGTGTACTTGTGCCTCTTCCTTGGCATTCCGACACAGCCGAAACCCAATTCCCCGACTTGTGTTCATACCTGGCGTCTCGCTCGCTCGATCAGAAGTTCGGATTTCCCGTAGGCTACTCCCCCAACTGCCCCCTCGAACTACTTTATAGCATCCATGGTCTGGCCCCATCGGATTATTCGAATCGGCATAGGTATAGTAGGCTCCATTGTACCAGTCCCAACACCACTCTCGTACATTCCCACTCATATCATATAGCCCTAAAGCATTGGGTTGAAAACTCGCAACGGCTTCGGTTTGGTACTCACTTGGCATTGACGCGGCAAAACGAATATCCGTTGATTCAGCCTGTTGTTTGCCATTGCCATAGAGAACTTTCTGGCCTCGCTCTCTCGCGGCATATTCCCATTCGGCTTCCGTTGGGAGTCTATACCCATCAGCAGATTGATCCCATTCAACAGGCCAAATCTCTTCATCGAAAAAGCAATCCCGATTGCTTTCGACCTTGCGTTTATAAATTGTATAACAAGGGGTTAGCCCTTCCATTTTACTACGCCAATTGCAATACTCTAATGCGTCATACCAACTAACATGAATGATAGGCCGTTGCCCCCTCCCCCAACCTGCATCGTCTATTATTGGCCGACCTTTAGCACGGCAAAATTGGGCATATTCCTCAAAGGTCAATTCGGTGGCCGACAAGGAGAAGTCATTGAGTGTCACGGTATGTAAGGCTTCATCCGACTCACAATTACGCTCGTCAGAATGGCATCCCATAGAAAAACTCCCTCCCTCAATGAATACCATTGCCCCTTGCTGGGCATATCCCATTCTCCCAAAACCTAAGCAGCCCAATAAACACATGTACGACAATAAGCACCGCATTATTTTCGGGCAATTCTAAAGACCAATGGAATAAACGAACCTTCATCGAGTTCATATTTCACCGTTCCATCTTCCATGGAAGTAAACGCATAGACATCTCCCAAGTGGTCGCCGAATAACTTACCCAATCGTTGTTCTACTGGCACATCTGCCCCGAAAGATTCGACTCCTTTCATTACCTGATGCATATTCAATTCTGAACGCGATACCAACACCACAAGGATTTCATCCTTGGCTTTCGCCCCTTCCTTGTCATAGATATGGATATAATTGGCTGTATCGGGAACCTGTATTTCCAGTTGTCCCTTTTGCATAGGCAAACTGCTGATTTTCTGATCCATTTCCACGGGCAAATCCCACGCTTGTTCATTCGGAATATCCGTTAATTCACCTTGATGCGGGTAGAATCCATAGGTTGTATTGCCAGAATTCACGGCAAATGCATACACCAAGGCCGAACCAGAAGCAAAGAGTTTATAGTAGGTGTCAGATGGAAAGGCCTCAGTAGTTTGGAAGTGACCCGTTCTGACTTGAATGGCCTGACGTGGATTGCCGATTGCCTGATCGGCCTGCATAAAGTTCTCACTCTCAACGCCACCTCTACCTGTTAGGGAGAATTCCATAGGGCGGTTTTTCCCCAATTTTGCATCCCATACCTCAAACCGAACACTCCCCTCAATCTTACCCAATAAGGGCTTCGTGCTAATAGGCGGTTTGTAAGCAGGCTCATGTATGACAGTTGTAGCAATAGGTTTTTCCGTAAGGGGTTTGCTAGGAGGTCGCCCAATACTCACAGTCGAGCTGGCTCCGCTCGCGGGTCGCTTTATTCTCAATTCCTCCCATTTTTTCATTGCTAATTGATTGAACAGGAAGTTGTTAGCCGTTGCTAGAATAAAGTTGATGTTCTCATTTCGCTCCTGTCGTCTACGCTTAATAAGTCCCACAAGTTTGGTGAATAATTCAATCCCTAATTCGAGGTAGAGTAAGTCTGCCTCAGCTTCATCCGCATAAAAGCTTCGGACAATTGGCATGTATTCATCCTTATAAATCCCCATGATTTCCTGATAGCCCTCGCTATACCGATTGGCATATATGGTAGGTTCAGTGACCATTCGCTTAATTACCCGATAGTCTGAGAGGTCAGATTTGATACGTTGTAGGTAGATATCATTATACTGATGCTCAATTTTATTATAGGCATCTCTCAATTTGATATAGTCTTCTGCATCAAACTCATTGAGAGCCGCCATCGCTTTTGTGGTTTCGACTAATCGTTTCTTGAATTTCCTATTCTCAACAAAGACTTCCATATTTTGTAGGGTCGTTAGGACATCCGTCAGTTTTAGCTTTTGGGCAATGCCATTGAAGCCTGCACTGAGGATCAGACATAGTACGAGGGAGGTTTTCCAGATATGAGTCATATTGCAATGTTTTATTGAGCGTCTTTCTACAATTGAATAAATAATGTTTTTCTGCCGAAAAAGGCACATCTTCCATGCCAATTAATTGTTCGGTTTACCTACCGATGGTCAATTTCAACGATGAGAGGCATAACGCTATTGCCGCGTCCCATAGCTGAAAACATAATGGCATGATCCCAATAGAATGCATCCTCCTCCCAAACAATTTTATCGCCCAATACCCTATACAGGCGTTGCACAAAATTGCCTTTTACTTTGTCTATCTTCGCCACAATTTCCTCAATTGCTAGCACCTCCTCCGCATACAGTATACACAGATATTCCTTGCCAGGAGGATCTTCTAGGGTAAAGAGCACATCCAACGATTGTTCGATGAAAGTCTCTGATACATAAGCACTTTCATCCGAGCGAGGATATAGCAAGGAGCAGGTCTTATCGGGGCTAAAGTTCAACACATATACATATATGGGCTGATGGTTCTTAAAACCCATTCGAAAATGCGTAGGAGCATAGTAGTATTCTACTGTCTTATATAGATTACACGAACGTTTTACAGGCAATTCATCCCCCGATATTGTCAAGGAAAAACTCCCCGATAGAATCGAACTTGTAGGGGGCTTCTCATCCTCCGCACGCAATAGATACGAACGTTCATGCTTGGCGGTATGTGCCATCTTTTGGTATTGGCCTTCCGTAAATCGACTCCGACAATGCCGAAAGGGATTGTACGACATATAGTTAGTAGGGTCAGGCTGATACAGACGGCCTTTATACAAGATGGGTTCGGACAATTGGCAGGCATCCGTACAAAAGTCATCATATTCGGATAGATTGGGGTCGGCAGGGGTATCACAGATGAGGTCGCCCGCAATGTCACAATTTGATGCGTCTGGCAATTCGGCTGTATACCATCCCTCCCCATGAGTATGGAACAACCCAAAGTAATGCCCCATCTCATGCTCTAGGGTTCCTGTTAGCATACAATCCTTATCCATCACCACCCAATCGCGCTCATAGCTTGGCAGATACGCATACCCACAAACCAAACCCGAAGGGGTTTCGACTTCATTGAAGATAAATAGGTTAATGGTATTAGGAACAAGCTGATTCTCAAGGAATGCCTTTCCTCTTTCTGTTCGCGCATCAAAATCAAATAGGCGGGAGTCATCTGTATAATGCACCTCTCCATATTGTACAAACCGTATATTGGCACCGATATATACATCATTCAATTGCCGAAAAGCTCCCCTCAATTCCTCCTCCGACAAGTTCCCCTCTCCCTCATCCGTCCGAACCATATGCACACTTACAGGAAAGTCCCGAATAGAGTATGTTTCCTGCATATCATAAGTATCCACCTCTCTACTTAGGGTCAAGGCGAGTTCCTTATCCGCCCGACTCATCATCGTGCCACATTCCCCTTGCCCAACAAGCAAGCTCGGCCACAATACCAACAATAGAATACATTCGAATCGATTTCTCATAAACAACAATTGCTTAATTCTCGAGGCAATATGCAAACAACCCGTATACATAACGCATACGGGTCGTTTTAAGATACACAATATGTTTTTACTACTATCTCAATCGCTTACTTAACGACAACCTTGCCCGAGTATCGCTGGTTTTCGGCCGTATACTCAATGATATACATCCCTTGCGTGAGATTGTCAAGAGGAAGACGAAGTTTGTTGTAGCCATAGACTACGTTCATATATTGACTGAGGTGAATCTTGCCATTCAAGTCTTTGATACGCACATGAATAGCCGTCGTAACTTCTGATTTAAACGTAATGTTCACCAAATCAGTAGCAGGATTCGGGAAGATATCCAGCTCTGTCAAGAAATCAAACTGTGCCAATGTATCATGCTCAAAGCTTACAGCGGGCTTTACATCTACCATGACTTCCTTCTCCTGTTCTTGTACAAGCGTTCGGGGAGTTGCGGTCAATTGGAGAGAATACCCAAGGTATGGATTCGATCTCACATTATTCGCCCCAAATACATGGATATAATAGGTACCCGCATCCAATCCTCGCAGGTTCACTACTTCAGCCATCAACCCTTTACGCTTTGAGGTACCGACACGCAATCCATCAGCATCATATACCTCCAATTCATAGTCTTCTGGAATATTGTACAATCGAATGCGTACATTCTCTCCTGATGTCTCGAATTGATACACATCCTTATCCCCTTGTGGACAGATGAATGCATTCTCTCGAATCCCATCAGCAGGAAACAGTACAGGCTCGGTAGAAGAAGTTGCAGGCTCAAAGCGATCCCACCCACAATAGATACAATATCCCTCAGTATTGAAGGGTAAGTCAGGGGTCCATAAGGTCGTATCAGCATCCACAATTGCACGAATAGACGCCTCGTATGCTCCACAAGAGTCCAAGCCTACAACTCGCATACTGCTTCCATCTCCTAGATGAAACTCCAACCATTCATCCGTATTTTGCTTACGAATTCGGCCATAATACTCCACTGTTTCCCCTTCTACTTCCTCCCAAGAGAGCAAAGCAGTTGATTTATCGGTAGTCCCCACCGAAAAGCCTGCAGGTGCAGTTCTTCTCATATCATTGACATCTCCAAACACCTGCGCCTGCACATCAATTAGTCCTAATCCAATAATTGCCAGGCTCCATACCAATAATCTTTTCATCTCACTTATCTTTAAAGGGTTCAATGGAATATAATCCCACTTGTATATTCTTTGTAATGATCTTACAAAAAGTATACTAATTCAACGGATAATATAGCCATTCGTTATATGAATTCAACGAACTTGTTAGATAATTCAATGAATCATTCTATTTGTTCGATGAAATTCTCTCCATATGCTTCATTCGATCAGGCCCTAACTCACTGGTAGTGTAGCCATTCGGATATGTAGGATGGAACTCCTTTGTTCGATAGCCAAACGTTCGCTTAGGTGACAACAGCAACAACAGCTTCCGCCGAAGCTGCATCAATCCATTCGTCAATCCCCGAACGAAGCCTGAAGGCCTTTCTAATTGCAAGGCCTCCAACAAAGGCTCATCCATAATGGCTCTCACAAACGGTCGCCCAATCCCATGCAAAGCTTTCGGTAAGTACCAGCCCAAAAACAAGGATTCCGTTGCTACCGCAACCTCATGTCCCCCCTTCGAATACCCAAAATACTCCTTCTCATATTCCTCACCGAACTTTACCATCCCTTCAAAAGATTCAGGTATATCCTTGATATGCATACGTTTTCCCACCTCATACCAGAATTTGTGCGTAGCGATTTTCTCCTTCATTGTCATTCCTCGATACCCAAATCGTTCTACCCATTTATAAGGCTCTACCACGAAAGTTGTGAGCACATAAATGAAATCCTCATTCGAGATATTGAACATCCCATGAATTTTATTCAGTCGTTCCAATGCAGCCTTTCCACGAGGGCTATCGTACCCATCTTCAATAATCTCTCCCAAAATGAGATCCGTATCATCATATCGCTTCTGTGTACGCTTTGTAAACTCGTGCGTTCGTCCTAACAATCGCCCAATCGTTGGCACCGCGAACGTCCGAAAGAGCGCAAACTCCAACGCCCTAAACGAGTCCCATCGCATATCCTGATATGCCACCATCTTCACAATTTGGATGTGGTCTTTTACTGGATCTAGTTTCTCTATTTCTCGCTGTATTCGATAACGGTAGTACATGGCTTTTTGGTAAGATAAGGATTTTTTGTGATAAAATCGGAAGGCTATAAAGTCTGAATATTTTGGATCCCCATTCCAAACATATCATATCTCCGAAAGGAGTTCTTTGTTGTAAACATCATTACCAAACATATTCAACAAATCGCCTAGGTTTTTTATACGTAAAAAAAGAAACCCGCTTTTATACATAGCGGAAGCGGATGTACGAGGTAGGAAGCTCATTATCAACACATTCGCAAAACATGAAGCTATATCTCCCTTAAACAAATAACCTAGTTTTAGGAACATTTGGGCTTTTTTCAAATCTGCAAGTCTATACACCTTATCTATATTTATCCTACCCAACCACATAAATATAGCCACTATGCGTTTGTTATTATCTCTATTTTTCATAACCCTCTGTATCCCACTAAGCATACATGCACAAGGTTCGACCTCGGGTCGAATCCCCTCTCCTACTGCAACCGATTCGAGCCGAGCTCACCCACTCGGGCGAGAGCTGGTTAATTTCATTAAGTCTACAACAGAAATAAAGTTTCAGATTGTAACAGGTTGGAGACGAGAAAACCGTACAACTGGGATTCAAGGATATCCTACACATGGAGAAGCTCGCCCATTGAATGCAGAACAACAAAAAAAGCTGAAGAAAATTCTGACCAATCCTCGGAGCTATGTGATCAGTTCTGTTAAGAAGCGTTGTGAGTTTATTCCTGAATTTGCATTCGAAATGAAAAAAGGCAATCAGAAGAAGTATGTCTTAGTTGCAATGAACTGCGACCTAATTGAGTTTTCTTCTGGTGCCAATGATGCAAAGCTTATGGAAACAGACTCTGCCCACAATAGCCTAAGCGAGTTGGCCACTGCAATCGGAGGAGTTTGGCAACTTCCTGGTCTCCGCCCTCCTCTTAATGACCCTTTCGCACTACATGATTCTTCCGCTACTCCCCTAACTGCGGCTCCCCCCTCCACTACGAACCGACCTCCTGCTATACCTCCTACCACCACACCAAATGATTCAGTTGCTGCCAGAACAGCAGAAAGTACGATCACCTATACAGTTAAGCAAGGGGATATACTAGGCAATATTGCAAACAAACACAGTGTAAAACTTCAAGACCTACAAAATTGGAATGCCATTACAAACCCTAACCAAATAAAAATCGGACAAAAGCTAAAAATCCATAAGTAAGAATTTCATACTACAATTTAAATACAAACAAATTATGAGATTAAACACCCAATTATTTTTGACAGTACTATGCGTGTTTGCACTGCATTGCGCTGTCTCTGTACAGGCACAAACTCTCCATGTGTTCATCATAGCGGAGACCAATGCCACTAATGTAGGAGCCCCTGCGGATTACACCAACATGCAACGTGAAGTACAAGATATCGCTAGATTATCGGGCATGCAGCTCAAAACGTACAAGTATGAGAAGCAGAATCTTTCTCCGAATACACTCGTCAGTGCGATTACTAGTCTACGCTGCCAACCTAATGATGCTATATGGTTCTACTATACAGGACATGGCCTAAACCCAGGAAATGGAAGTGCTTTCTCTGCCTTTAAAGTTGGTAATTCCAAGTTCACCATGGATAAAGTACACCAAAAGCTCAAAGCAAAGAACCCTCGCTTGCTCATCACTATGTTTGATTGCTGTAACCACCATGTGACACGTGTACCTGGGCTAGCTGCTCGTTCTGGAAGAATCAGCATCAACTATGCTACCCTCTTTAAACTAGCAAAGGGAGAGGTAAAAGTTACCAGTAGTAAGGCTGGCCAATACTCCTATGGCAATGGAAGAGCAGGAGGGGTTTTCACCAACCAGTTCCTAGCAGCTTTACATGAGGTCGCTGGCGGAAACAATAATAGCTGCAACTGGAATAAGGTAATGGCACGAACAAAGCAACTCACCCAAAACTCAGCTACTCAAGTGGGGCGCTCACAAGTACCGCACTATACTGTGTCTCAGACAGGCGGAACCTCTGCCTCTGTAAATGCTACTCCAGAATATGTAGATCCAAATACTCTTAAAGATCCATTTGATTAATCCATCAAAACATGAAGCGTAGAACTTATATTATTCTATTCGTATGGGCAATACTTGTATTGCCCATATCCTCTAGCTATGCAGCAACCTTGCATATGTTCATTGTTGCTGATACAGAACATAGTAATATCGGAGCGAAACATGACTATCCATTTATGAAGCAAAAAGCGAAATACTATGCACGTGTCGCAAATCTACAGTTAAAAACATACTACTTTGAAAAGAAACATACAAATCAGTATACACTTAATAATAGAATTAAGAATATGTCTTGTGGCTCTGATGATGTTATCTGGTTCTATTACACAGGTCATGGCATTTCTACTGCGAGAAACACTAGGTTTCCCTCTTTTATTATCAAACCATCAGGGAACTTAGTAGCGGGATCAGTGATAGAATTCTCTTTAGAGAAAATCCACGAGATGTTTAAACGCAAGAACCCTCGTTTGCTAATCACAATGTATGACTGCTGTAATTTCCATAATTTCACCAATCAATCTCTTCCATTAGTTCCTCGTACAGAGCCAAATACACAAGAGAAAGCAAACTTCTTGAAATTGTTCAGATGCTCTAAAGGAGAAATAAAAGTTGCCAGTAATACAAATGGCTATCATAAATGGTCATATGGGAACGCTCAAATTGGAGGGATTTTCACTGGTAACTTTATATCATCATTAGAGAAACTTGTAAAGAAATCGGGCAGTGGTTGTTCTTGGGGTAGGATATTGAAAGAAACAAAATCGGCTGTAGAAATAACTGCTAATGCCGATGATAAACATCAGATACCTGATTACGATATTAATATTCGTCTTGTTGAACATGAAGCTACTCCGAATTCAAGTTTCAATAGAGACTATCTAAGCAACTAAGTTTTTCACATTTTCCTAGCGTATATATAACATGTAAATTCTCTGTTTTATGTATACGCTAGGTTCTCATTTTCGTCAGAATCGTAGGAGCAACGGATGATGTAAGATATCCCAAACTAAAGTTTACTCCCGATTATACAGACCCAAGTGGATTGAATGATATTCTCATGCAAGATTAAGATGATTTGAGGGCACACATTAGTGTCCTCACTCTTTAAAACCTCCCTAAACGTAACCTGATATTATGTATAAAAAACTGTGGCTTCTTTTTGTTTGTCTATTTTATTTCTCTCTTGCGCAATTATATGCCTCGACCCTTCATATGATTATTGTTGCTGAAACGGATGATTACCAACTTGGTGCAGTAATAGACTACGAACGCGTTCAACAGCAGGCAAAAACCATTACGGAACTGGCTGACATGAAACTATCAGTCTATCGCTTCAAGAAGGCGAGTCTTTCCGCTTTATATTTGAAGAATCAATTAGAAAATATTAGATGTGGCTATGATGATGTTATATGGTTTTATTATGCGGGTCATGGATTTAACTCACCCAAAGGTAATGGTCGATTTCCAGGAATGGCAATAGGCAACAGCCAATTCCCCCAAGAAAGCATCCATCGTTTGCTCAAGACAAAAGGCGCACGACTTGTCATCACCTTATTCGATTGTTGTAATTATGCCAGCCAATTGAGCACGCTTGTGACAATTCCTGCTCCTAATAAGCGAGGATATCGAAAGCTTTTTAGACAAGCAAGCGGATCGATCAAAATAGCAAGCAATACTGCTGGTCCTCAAAGCTACTCCTTTAGCTCTCCTGAAGAAGGCGGGATTTTCACCTCTTGTTTCTTACAATCTATTGAGCACACCACCTCCCTTCCTCTCTATAAATGTACGTGGGAGAACCTACTTATTCAGGCAAGAGCAAACACCAATACCTTAGCAAACGTACATGGTCGTTCTCAAATCCCGTATTACGAACTACAGCTTCATTACTAGTTCATTCCATTTCCCAAAGCCCTAAATCCATGAAGCAATTCATACTCATTCTTACACTCAGCATATCTATACAGATGCAAGCGCAGCGAATTCATCTTATTATTGTAAGTGTCACGGATGACTACTCCTTAAGTGAAGGGTTCCAGTATAACTTACAAACTGTAGCAAACAATGCTGAATTAATAGCCTCACATACTTGCATGGAACTAAGCCTTTACCATATAACAGGCGCTGAGGTCAATGCTACAAATATTTATAAGAGAATCGACTCCTTACAAACAGATTATGAAGATGTATTGTGGTTCTATTATGCAGGCCATGGTATCAACTATGCCAAAAATAGATGGCCGTCTCTTCTTATTGGCAATCAAGAACAAAATCCCAATCTAATCGATATATACGAATCATTATCGAAGAAGCCCAATCGGCTTGTTCTCGTATTTGGTGATTGCTGCAACCACTACCTGAACGATGCTCCAGAAGAGCTCCATCAGCCTAACATAGGCAACGAAAATAGCTTACTTGAAGCCAATTACGGAATTGATCAGCTTGAGTTACTATTCCGTCTATCAAAAGGACATATTATAAGTACCGCTAGCCATCAAGGTAATATTGCCTATACAAGTAACGAAGCTGGAGGGTTATTCACCAACTCCTTCACCAATACCTTTTATGATTTGTGGGCATCAACAAGCACGCATTCAGGAGGTTGGAAAAGCGTAATGTCTGAAGTATCAGAACTCACGCGTTTATCAGCCAAAGTTATGGGTAAAAAACAGCAGTCTCAGTTCTTCATGGATATTGAGTATTGCAAAGAATAACCTCTTGATTTAGACAACTCATCTGTAAGCAAACATATAATGAAATACCTAAGTGTCATTTTGTATATGGGGCTACTCCCTTTCTTAACATATAGCCAGCCTAATGAAACAGAAGCTAGGTATATCCATGTTTTGAAGATTCTGGACACCAATAGCCCCAACCCAACTATTAAAGAAGCATGCAAGATTGTATCGAGACAAATAGACAATGAGGCTTCTGCAATTGCTCAAAACTTAGATATTGAATCTGATAATATCTACACATATAATGCAACGGGAGCCAACTTCACGAAACGTTATTTGACAAATGTCATTAATCAAGATATGTCCTATTGTCTAGGAGACATTGTATTAGTGGCCTATTTGGGGCATGGATTTAGAACAACGGACAATTTAACCAACCTCCCCCAACTATACATGGGCAATTATGAAGAGTCGATCCATTTTCAAGATGTCATTCATAATATTGCTATGAAGAAGCCTTCTATTATTTTCTCAATTGTGAATGCTTGTCATACAAAGGTAGACGCACGAGACATTGTATCTTATCCTCCTCCTGTATTCTTCCTTCCCCAAAAGGCGCCAGAGTCAATAAAGCCCTTCCCCGCCTCACAACGAAAGACCAACAGATACAAAGAGCTTTTTCCTTCAAGACTCAATGGATCTAGACAAGAGTTACGAAGTGCCCTAACGATTACATTGCTCTCCTCCAAAGAGGGAAACTATACATACCTTACAAAGGATGGAGGCCTATTCTTTCCTGCTGTACTTAATACTCTCCATAAACATCTCTCCCAAGCTAACCCCACCAATTGGAATCTTGTAGCCAATGAGATTAAAGAGAAAACCCAACAACAAGCAAGTAGGCTAAATGTGATACAAGAACCTGCAACTTATATCGACTATTATCTCTTTCCAGTAGAGGATTATCTATCATGGAACGCAAAGAAAGCAGAAAAGCAAGAAAAGCGCTCTATGAAAAAACAGCATCGAAATCAGTTGCAGGCATTGAGAACACAGCATAAATCGGAAATGAAGAAGTTTCGGCTACTAAATGAGAGAGCAAGAGATCAGAAGCTAAAACGACAAAGTCGGCGAATTCTAGCAAGTAAACAACGAACTGCCTTCCTACAAATGAAAAAGAGGCAACGGAAAGAGCTCAATCGAATTGCGCAAGATTATACAGCTAAATAACAACCCTTCTATAGTATGCTCCCAGTCATCCGAAGAGTCATTATCCCTCTTATACTCATTTCAACTTCTTTCGTCGGTTGTTGGTCACCAGAAATCAATCCCTTAACAAGGGTTTTACGTCCCATAAAAGAAACCGCGGAATTAAAACTAGACCTTGCCCGACAAGGATGCCAGACCACATCTGCAGATTATAAGACCTTAATCGAAAGCTATGGAGAGTTAAGGCTTGCACAAAACCTTCTTATAGATCGAATTGTGTCAGATATCAGGCAATACAATATGGATTACAGTTACTATGAGCAAAGTATACGCGATCTACAAGCGAAGGCTGAGGGCTTCTTTGATATAGCTGATGAAACAATTGCGACACAATGCAATACATATGGATACTATCCTAAAAAGACGTCCATCCCTCAACTGATTCTTAGCATACCAGAGGTGCTTAACTTCCTTACAGGAGGTGGAATAAATAGCCAACGAAGTGCTGTTATTGAAGACCTCCGAAACCTTGAGATAGCCCCTCACAATAGATAAAACCCGCCTTCACCTATAATTCTTCCTGTATGAAACTACCTATTCTATTAACCATAATTATTGTAATAGCATATTCGCCTAGTTATGGCCAACCCCAACCAAGCTCTCCTCCTACCCAAGACTCTAGTATGATGAGTATGTTAGGAGGGGAATACATATCATCTATTGAATCAGCAGACTCCGTTCAAGTCTTTTTATTAAATGGCTGGCAGAAAGGAGATAGCAGTAACTACCTCTCCACCTTTTTGATTCTACAAGAGGCTCAAGAACTGGATTCTCTCCAAGAAGCAAAAGCAAAGTGGTTATTAATGACTAAGGATTCTTATATAATCGATGGTTGGGCAAAATCTTGTGAGTTTATTCCACAGATTGGTTTCGTCTTTCACCAAGATACCTCTCAGAAAGAAGTACTCCTATCCTTTGCTTGTGATGTAGCCAAGTTTTACGAACAGGGTCAGGTCAAAGCCGTGTTAAATATGGATGTTGGGCGAAGTAGGTTATTAGGCTTTGCCCAATCGTTGTTTCCTGATACAATCAATGTAGCACATCCATGTAATCGCCCCGAGCTCCAAGATCCTTTTGAGATACTCGACCCAGAGCCGCCAGTCGATTCCTCTACTTCCGATACAATCGCTTCGCCAGAGAATCAGGTTGTTACTTCAGACTCTACAATCTCACCAGTGGCTCGCACAGAATCAACTCATCCAACTCCTTCTTTAGACGCTCCTAATGAAGAGTCTCCTACCCCAATTGCATTTGTTACCAAAAAGGTAAAAAAGAAGTCTACGCTAGCAGACTTTGCAACGAAATACAATCTATCCGAAGAAGTGTTAAAGCAGTACAATAATCTGACTAGCAGTGATATTAGCAACCTAAGAACGATTAAAATACCTGTATATAAAGACTCATCCCAACCGAATGAAGAATAATATATTCCTTATCTTTTTCCTTTTCCCTTGTTTCATATCTCATGTTTATGGACAAGTAACCCTACATATGTTTATCGTAGCAGATGAAGAGAGCATTGATCTTGGAAGCGATATTGATGCACAGCATATGCGTGAATTTGCAGCAGATGTTGCGGCAGTAACTCACTTCAAGCTTGACACACATTATTTCAAAAAGGAAGACGTATCTGCGAAACAGTTGGTGACCGAGATTACCCAAATGGATTGTGGCTCAGACGATGTCATTATGTTCTACTATGCTGGTCATGGGCTCAATTCTTCAGACGGGCGAGGACAATTGCCCTCTTTTCGCATTGAGAATACAGACTTTTCTCAGGAATGGGTGAGCAATCAATTCGAAAGAACCCATGCCCGCCTAGTCATCACTATGTTTGATTGTTGTAACCGAGTGCCAGCCGTATCAGAATCCCACTGCACCTTACAAGACAATAAGTTCTACAACTATATTGCTTTATTTGGAGAATCTGAAGGGGTGGTAAAACTTACAAGCGTGCAAGCTGGAGAACAAGGAGAAGCTTGGGGAAGA